>PDWI01006829.1_pt1 | contig 14179 bp, 10 predicted proteins | sample 1430891 | NCBI WGS metagenome assembly PDWI01 (sample SAMN01162508, study PRJNA174530) | Oral metagenome, whole genome shotgun sequencing project. | biome: Marine environment; feature: Marine mammal; material: Swab sample of the gingival sulcus; isolation source: swab sample of gingival sulcus...
AGCTGCGGCAGCCTCTGCTCATTTATTAGGCGCAGCGTGCGTCATTGTTGGTGATATGATTACGGACCGCCTTGAACAAGCTCGTAGTTTTGGTTGTGAGACAATTGATTTGCGTGAAGATGCCACAATGGAAGACAAACTGGAAGCCATTTTAGGTGAGCGTGAAGTGGATTGCTTTGTCGATTGTGTTGGATTTGAAGCTCATGCTTGTGGGCATAATCATGGCAAAGAGGCACCTGCCACGGTACTAAACTCTGCTATGACAATCACTCGTGCGGGTGGTCAAATTGGGATACCCGGACTATACGTCACTGAAGACCCCGGTGCTGTAGATGAGGCAGCAAAACATGGAGCATTAAGTATGCGTTTTGGTCTTGGTTGGGCAAAATCACATTCGCTACACACAGGGCAATGTCCTGTCATGCAGTACCACCGCGGACTTATGCAAGCAATTTTATTTGATAAAGTCAATATTGCCAAAGCAGTCAATGTTCAGGTCATAGGACTTGATCAAGCTCCTGAAGGTTATGCAGACTTTGATGGTGGGGCAGCGAAAAAATTTGTTATTGACCCACACGGCTGTATTTCTTAAGCATAATTTTTAATCAAAATCTATACAATCATATAGTTGTTAGTACCGTCATTCTCATGTTGTAGAATGACGGTACTTTTATGTCTATTAATCAATTTTTCAGGTGTGCTAGAATGGTTGCCAATTTAAGCCGTTCTAAAAATTATGCAATTACAATTAGCCCCACTCACTATCGAACAATTTTTATCTGACTACTGGCAACAAAAACCCGTTATCATCAAAGGTGGATTAATTAATTTCATTAATCCACTTGAGCCAGACGAACTAGCAGGACTAGCAGCAGAACCGAATATCGAATCTCGTCTTATTTACAAAGACAGCAATAATCAATGGCAAGCTCGAAACGGACCTTTTGAAAATTATGAACCGTATGGTGAAAAAAATTGGACGTTAGTCGTACAATCCGTTAATCATTGGGTACCTGCTGCTCAAGATTTTGCCCGTTTGTTTGATTTCATTCCCCAATGGCGATTTGATGATGTGATGGTTAGCTTTGCTGCAACAGGCAGCGGCGTTGGCCCTCATGTTGATAACTATGATGTCTTTATTTGCCAGGGCTCAGGGCAACGGCATTGGAAAATCGGCGATAAGAATAGTTGTAAAACGATTATTGCTCATGAAAAACTGCTCCATGTTGAACCATTTGAGGCTATTATCGATGAAGTCGTCAAGGCGGGTGATATTGTCTATATTCCCCCAGGTTTTCCTCATGAAGGTATCAGCCTTGATGAATCCATGAGTTTTTCTGTCGGCTATAAATCAACCAATACCACCGAGCTACTTTCAGGATTTGCGGATTATCTGATTGATTTTGACAAATCCCCTGCCCTATTATCGGATAAACAAAGACAAATCAGTCGCTATGGGCAAATTGACCATGCTGACTTTAAGCGACTCAAAACATTTTTACAGCAAACCTTAAATGATGAAAAAAAATTGGCTGAATTTATCGGCATATATCTCTCACAGTCACTAAGTGAATTAGATCTTGCCCAAGAGGAATATGAATTTGAAGAATGGTTACAACTATTTTCTCATCAACCACTTCATAAACTGTATGCCGTTAAATCGCTCTATCTTGAAAAAACTATTGAGCAAGGTATTTTTTATTTGGATGGAGAATGTCACCAATTAGATACCAACCCTGAGTTAATACGCCTATTGTGTGATAGTAAACGAATCCGCCTAGATGATGTCAAATCTTATCCTAATAACAAGACAGTTTTGCAGTGGCTATGGCAAAGTACTCAACGTGGCTACTGGTATTTTGAAGGCTAAAACACTTATTTTTTCTTATAGATTTGGGTATTTTCGGCAATTTCAGCTATAATAGCTGCCCGTTAAATTTTATGGCACAACCATAATGAATAAACTTTTAACTGTTTTAATTTTTCTCACACTAAGTGTTAATGCCGGTGCAGAAGAAACTTTTGAGGTTAATAAAGCTAACTGTAACCTGCCCATCGATGAAATCATCAAGCGTTTCCCGAAGGCAAATAAAGAACAAATTAAACGAGAATGTACTAAGAAAGCTTCCAGTAATAACTGGATGAAGAAGTCTCTGGTTGACGAATAATCAAAATTACTACTTAAATACCTTATGTCTAAAACAATAGCAACCCGATTTCGTGGTTTCCTCCCTGTCGTTGTCGATTTAGAAACAGGTGGTTTCGACGCCCAAAAGCATGCCCTACTAGAGTTGGCTGCTGTCGTTTTAGATATCGATAGCAATGGTCAACTGTATCGAAAACATACTATTCACAGCCACATCAAACCCTTTGATGGTGCTAAAATTGACCCCGAAGCTCTAAAAGTTAATGGTATACAACCCAACCACCCACTTCGTATCGCCAAAGATGAAAAACAAGCACTAGAAGAATTATTTGCTTCCCTAAAAAAGTCACTACAAGAAGCCCAATGTACAAGAGCTATTATGGTAGCTCACAATGCCATGTTTGACTTAGGCTTTTTACAGGCTGCGGCTGAACGATGTAAAATCAAAAGCTCACCATTTCATTCATTTAGCACTTTTGATACGGTGACACTAGGTGGGGTCATGACAGGTCAAACAGTACTTTCCCGCATCGCTCAAGAATGCGGTCTAGAATACGATACCAAAAAAGCACATGGGGCCAAATATGATGCGGAATTAACGGCTGATATCTTTTGTCAATTGACCAACCGCTGGAAACTACCTATTGGTGAATAAAAAGTAGCGTTGGTACACAAAAAATTACTACCTATTTTTTTATTTATTCACTCAGTGTTACGAAAATAAACTATTTTCTTATAAAATAGTTTAGAAATCTAAACTAAAGGAGTCGTTTTGAAAATATTAGTCGTAAAAACTTCGTCACTTGGTGATGTTGTTCATGTCTTAACGGCTATTAGAGAAGCAAAACAAAATCGTCCGGATATTCAGATTGATTGGCTAATTGAAAAAAATTTTGCTGATATTGCACACCTCGCTCAACAAGATGGTTATATTCATACCGTCATTCCCATTGCCTTTCGCCAGTGGCGAAAGAAAAAACCTTTGAGCATCTTTTTTCATCCCGCTATCAAAGCATTAAAACAACAACTTCAAAACAAACATTATGATTTGGTCATTGATGCTCAGGGTTTACTTAAATCCGTTTACTTAGCCAAAATGGCAAAAACACCAATTGTGGGTCTTGACAAACACAGTGCTAGAGAACCAGCGGCAAGCTACTTTTATCATAAAAGCTACTTTGTCGAACGGCAACAGCACGCCATACAACGACTGCGAAAACTTTTTGCCCAAGCACTTGACTACCCGCTTCCCAAACAAATAGAGACCCCGGTACACCAATGCCAAAATAAAAATATTTTATTGTTTCACGGCACGACTTGGGACAATAAACACTACCCTATTAGTCGTTGGCGAGAACTAGTTGAGCAATTGCAAAAGCAAGGACATCAAATACTGCTCCCGAGATATACTCAAGCTGAATATGACAATGCTTGTGCAATCGCTAAGGGATTTGATGATATTACTATTTTGCCAAGACAGAGCTTACCCGAGATGATTGAAACAATAAAAACAGTTGCTTCAGTCATCAGCGTCGACACGGGCTTGGCTCATTTATCCGCCTATTTAGGTATTCCGACCATTGCTTTATTTGGCCCAACCAATCCTTATCTCACGGGCGTTACAGGAAAAAATAATAGCAATTTATCTGGGCTCATGCACTGTGCACCCTGTTTAAAACGCCGTTGTCGCTTAGTTGATGAACAACATCAACAACAAGCGCCTTGTATGCTAGATATCACTGCTGAACAAATCCTTAAAAAATTAAACACACACTAAAATAATTTTCAAATGACTAACTTGCTAATAGCTATTTTAGTACCGTCGTTCCATAACTTTATCAGTATGACAGGCTTCAGAATGACGGTACTTTTTAATGAGTCGTTATAATTGTGTTCTAGAGCTAGAAGAAGGCCACAATGGTATTTTCGAGAAAAATTTTCGACGATTTTGAGGGCCATCGCCTTTGCCTTTACTGACATGAGCAATCAACCGGGAACAAGCAAAAACTGCTACCAAGCTAACAAAAATCGGACCTACTGCTTGCCCAATAATGACCCCTTTTGCTCCATAAAAATGCGATAGCAAATAGACCAAAGGCACGACACCAAGAAAATATTTAGCATAGTTGAAAAACGTTGAGTACAGCGGAAAACCTAAGCTATTAAAAACAGAATTGGTGGAAAATAAAACACCATCAGCAATAAAAAACAGCGTCAATCCCGAGCAAAAGAGTATCAGTAATTGCTTTGCTTCGCCTGAAAGATTAAACATCGACACCAAGTAATTCTGCCCAAAGAAAATTAAAACCGTCATCATACAAACGACAGAAACCGCAAAAATAATGGCATTTCGATAAACTTCACGAACACGAGAAAAAGCCTTAGCCCCGTAATTCTGACCAACAATTGGACTAATTGCTCCGGATAAAGCAAACAATATACTAAAAACAACAGGGATAAGTCGCCCAATTGTCGCATAGGCGGCAACTGCCGCATCACCATATTTGGCAATAGCTGAAATGACAAAAGTTGAACCAATTGGCGTTGCTAAATTGGTTAGCATAATCGGGCCTGCCAATTTGATGATAGCAGAAAAATCTTTGGCAATACCCGAGAAACTTGGCAGAATCATCATGCGATGAATATAAAATGCACAGTAAAACGCATAACACATCATAAACACGCGGGATAGAACCGAGGCCCAAGCCGCCCCAGCAATCCCCATATCAAAATAAAAAATAAGTAATGGATCGAACAGTAAATTAATCAGGGCGGCAATCAAAGTTGCATTCATTGAGCGTTTGGCATCGCCAACAGCACGCAGTACCGCACTGCAAATCATGCCAATCACCAACAGCACACTGGAGGGAAGTAAAATAACAGAATACGTTTCCGCTAATGCTAACGTTCTCCCTCTTGCCCCTAAAAAAGTTAAAATCTCGGTTAGGAAAAAAAGTAACCCTCCACTGATAGCAAACACTAAAATAGTTGTCATCACAAGGGTACTAGCAACAATACGTTTTGCTTCGTCAATTTTTTTTGCCCCAACTCTCTGTGAAACCAAAACACCAACGGCAACCAGTAAGCTAATTGACAAAGCCGTGACAAAAAATAACAATTGCCCAGAAAAACCTACCGAAGCAGCCATTTCTTGCTCACCCAGCATATTGAGAAAATACAAATCAACTAAATCGACGAGGAACAAGGCCATTAGGCCGATAGAGTTTGTTAGCGTCATAACAATCACGTGTCGCCAAGTTGAACCCGTGACAAATCTTGCAGTTTTTGTACTCATTTTTTCATTATTCTTGCGTAATAAAAACGGCATAATTATAGTCTTTTCGTTGGGTAATAGATAGCATTATGCGATAATAAGCAGATATCGAAATTTTCCAAAAATTAATCACAAGAGAAACAAATATGAGTAAAAAAGAGATTAAAAAAGTTGTTCTCGCCTATTCCGGTGGGCTAGATACATCAATCATTGCTAAGTGGCTACAGGACACTTACCAGTGTGAAGTGGTTACATTTACTGCCGATTTGGGTCAGGGTGAAGAAATTGAACCCGCACGAGTTAAAGCGGCTGCGATGGGCATTAAAGAGATTTATATTGAAGATTTACGTGAAGAGTTTGCCAAAAACTATATTTTCCCAATGTTTAGAGCCAATACCATTTATGAGGGTGAATATCTATTAGGCACTTCAATCGCTAGACCACTGATTGCCAAACGCCTTGTCGAAATCGCCCAAGAAACAGGGGCTGATGCCATTTCTCACGGTGCAACAGGAAAAGGCAATGACCAAGTTCGCTTTGAAATTGGTGCTTACTCATTGATGCCTGGTGTTGAAATTATTGCCCCTTGGCGTGAATGGGATTTAATGACCCGTGAAAAACTCATGGCTTATGCCAAAGAGCATGGGATTCAAATTGAAACGAAAAAAGGCAAATCACCTTATTCAAAGGACGCAAACTTGCTACATATCTCCTACGAAGGCTGTGAAATCGAAGACCCTGCGGTTGCGCCAAAAGATGAAATGTGGGAACGTACCGTCGCTCCCAAAGACGCACCAGACCAAGAAACAATTATTACAATTACCTACGAAAAAGGCGACCCTGTTGCAATTAACGGAAAAGCCATGTCCCCTGCCACTATTGTTGAGACACTCAACAAACTCGGTGGCGAAAATGGTGTCGGACGTGATGATTTGGTCGAAAACCGTTTTGTCGGTATGAAAAGTCGCGGTTGTTACGAAACGCCAGGGGGAACTATTATGTTAAAAGCCCACCGTGCGATTGAATCTATTACTCTAGACAGAGAAGCCGCTCACTTAAAAGATCAACTTATGCCAAAATATGCTGAGATTATTTACAACGGTTTTTGGTGGTCACCAGAGAGAGAAATGCTGCAAGCACTCATCGATAAATCTCAAGAGGGTGTTAACGGAACAGTTCGATTATCCTTATACAAAGGCAATGTCATGGTACTAGGCCGTGAGTCAGAAAATACCTTATTTGATGATGCTATTGCCAGTTTCGACGACGAACATGCTTATGACCATAAAGATGCAGAAGGCTTTATCAAGCTCAATGCACTCCGTCTTCGCATAGCAGGTCGCAAACAAAGTAGTTATTTTACACAAGAATAAGTAGAAAAAAAAAAAGAACCACACTGAAGTTTAGTTCGGTGTGGTTTTCTTGTTAGTGCTTAAAAAATACCTAATTAGGTACCGTCATCCTAATCATTGACTTTACCGAATGGGAAAATGGCTCCTAGGTAAAGGATTGCTCTTTACCATTTATGGCACAACTATAATCACAGATGAAGGAATCTCTTGTTGTTCTCTAAATTTAAAACAAATCACTTTAGCTTGTTTTAACTTATTGGCTAAATAGTCGCTTACCGAAAAAAAATCATTTGTTTTTGTTTTTTTACTCAAACTATATCGAACAAATAATTCCATTGGCAATTTTTTGCGAAAGCTATTATACAAACCAAGACTAAATAAAACTAACAATATAGTCAGTATAAAAAGAAAGACTGTAATCGGTAATCCATAATCTTTCACTTCTGATGCATCATAAGAAATCACATGGTGGGCCCACAACATTATCCACCCACACCAACAAAACATACTCACAGAAAATTCTATTACTTTTCTGAGTAAACCCAAGGACACCTTCTCCTCAATAATCAGTTCTCTGAGTCTATACCTCGATCTGGACTGCTCCATAATGCTCTCTCCTCCTTACGTTTAAAAATCGCTTTGGGTACGGCAATTAATATTGTTAGCAAACTAATTAACCAAAAAACGATGGGGTACCAAATTATCCAATAAAGATGACCACCTTTACCTACTTCAAAACGCTTATTAAAAAATAAACTCACAGCAAATTGAAATAAGCATACCGTTCCCAATAAAGTTCCTTGTATACCTGGTAGCCATTGCTTTATATCATAAGAGGATTGAGGCGTATTTGTCCACTCGAATAGATACCCTCCCAATACAACAACTACAGCATATGCCCAAAGCACACTAATAAAATAATCGATCAGCATCAGCCACAAGTGAAATTTATGCTTTAACAAAATAGTTTTCGTATGGGCAAGTGCAGCCTCTGCTCCACCTTGCGCCCAACGAATTCGTTGTTTCCATAATCCTCTTAAAGTTTCTGGACAAAGAATCCAACACATAGCATTAGGCTCAAAATAGACCGACCAATTGGCAACTTGTAAACGCCAAGTTATATCAATATCTTCAGTAATCATATTGAGATTCCAATAGCCGACCTCATGTAACGCGGACTTACGGAAAGCACTAACTGCACCCGAAACAGTAAATAAGAAACCTAATATTTTTTGTGTACGTTTAATTAGACCAATAATAGCAGAGAATTCTCCAACTTGAATTTTCCCCAATAATGTCGAGCGTGTTCGCACTAAAGGCATACCCGTAACGGCACCGCAGTTAGGGTCAGTCACCATATGATGCATCATCCAAGTCAGTGCGTTGGTATCCAAAATAGCATCTCCATCAATACCAACCAAGTATTCATATTTAGCTGTCAGTGCACCCATCCTAAGTGCCATCGCTTTACCTTGATTAGTGGCTAAATCAACAACACGTAATTTGTCAAATTTTTTTGTCAACTCAACAAGAATTTCAGCAGTCTCATCACAGCTGCCATCATTAATCGCAATAACTTCATATTCGGGATAGTCAATTTTATCCAACCAATATAGCGTTTCATAAATATTTTTGGCTTCGTTAAAACACGGCACCAATATTGAAACACCCGGATAATAAGGCAATTGCGGCGGGATAGACGGATGCTTATAACCTGATCGTTCATAACGTATAAAAAAAAGCATAGCACCCGTAATCCAAACCATAGCCATTACTAGGGGATAGTAAAAAACAAACTGTGCTAATATATCTATCATTATTGTTAATACCACTTCTTATTTGAGTATAAATTTATTTACGCACATCACTAATTTTGAAAGGGCGTTGTTGAAAGCGAAAACTTAGGACGAATGGCATCCAATCTTGGATGACCTTTTATAAAATCATCCGGGTAGTAACCAAAATTAATTACACCATCTTCTAACAGCCATTGCATCTGCTCCGCTAAGTGTTTACTGTCTATCACTTTTTTCTTCTCCCAATCAAAAGACTGTAATTCAAAAATACTTTTCTCTAAGCCTTTCGGATAAGCTTTAGCCGCCTCAACCAAACGATGTAACCAACGTTTGGGATTTTTAGCTTTTTCCATATAGGGCATAGCCATAATCGCCGTATAATCATAATGCTGTAAAAACTTCTCAAAATTTTGAGCAAACCACGCTTCACTCTCGGGGTGTAGTAATACGTTAGCAAACAAATTACGTGCTGTTTTTGTTCTGGGACGATATTGTTTAAATACCTCAGTAAGCTCGTCAGTAAAATTTAATAATAAGTCTGTTTTTTGCTCGGTCGTATACTGCACTAACTCATTTTCACGAAAGTAAGCATCGTCATGAAATAAAATACCGTCAATCTCATTGTGAAAGGCCAACGAGCGATAGATATCACGAATAATTTCCCGCGCTTTGGGCTTAGTAATGTCCAATCTAATGTGTGCCTTACTATCTGCCGGCGACAATTGTAGCGCTGCTTGTAATTTTTTATCAGGCAGTTGGAAAGCCATTACCGGCAACCAAGCAAAAACATCTGCGTCAGTGCGCGTTTTTATTTGCCAAGCAACGCGATTAAATAAATCCATACGCATAGGCAAATAATTATTGGGGAAATACACTGATGATGCACCACCATCAGCATCGTCATCACTAAAGGCCTGCAAGTACACCGTTGAAATTTTCATACGCTTCACTCTATCTAGCAATTTAGACAGATTTTCATCGACTTGCTTTGGATCTGGATCGTAAACATAGTCTAAGTCGACTTGTATAATGCGCTGATGACTAGGTACTTTATGGTAAAAATCAAGCTGTTGACCTTTATCGACCAGTGTATTTTTCTGTCGTTTTGTAATTTGGTGAGCATAATCAGCAATAGGAACATTTTTCGTCATTAAAATGCGTTGAATAGCACTCCGTTCATTAACATCATTAGTAGACTTATCTTGTAACGTCAAGGAAAAATTCATACCCAATGATTGGGCAATCTCTCTAGCAATCTTTGTTCTACGTCCATACGGCCAAACAATGGCAATAGGACGTTTACCTGTATGCCGATATAGGAGTTCACTACTTTGTTTCAAATCTTTGTAGATGCGCTGTCGATATTGTTCAGGATTTTCATAACGATGTTGCTTAGCAAAATAACGAGGTATCACGGCTGCAGGTTCAATATTTCCTTGACCATTGGCTAAAGTAGCATTGTGCAAATCATGTGTATGCGAAGCAAAGTCTACCAAACCCGAATCAGCAATTTCCCGTATTTGCGACCAAGTCATAAAATCCTTATGAGTTAATTTTGTATGCCCTACATTAATTTTCCGAGATTTTGGCATTTCTACCCAACTGGTCACAATAGCAAACACCGCAGGATAATTGTAGGCTTTCAATAATGGAAAAATATGTGTGTAAAAACTTCGGTAGCCATCGTCAAAAGTCAATAAAACAGCATTATCGGGCAAGGGTTTCCCGCCCTTACTGGCAGTGATTATCTGCTCTAGACTGACAGGATGATAACCGTTGGCCGCCATCCATTCAAATTGACGTGTCAACTCGAATGTAGAAACAGCATAGCGATCAGGATCTGAAAGCGGGACAACGTCATCACGTACATCATGATAGCAAATAGCAACATACTCATTTTTAAGTGAATGAGCAAGCTTCTTGTCTGGCATTGATGTTAAAGGCGAATCTGTTATTGAGAGAATTTGATTGGTAAATTGGTCATTCTTATCAATCTCGGCAACGGCCAAATCAGCGCATAACGCTAGTACCATTAATACTAGGTGCCGAAAAAAGTAAAAGTAATTCATTGTCCCCCCTTATTTATTATTTTCCCTTTGCTCAGTACATTTTCCAATTAAAGCCAATCATATAATCAGTGTTATTTTCACGTTTTCCATCATAAACTTGGCTCTTCCAATTGACATAGTAATAAAGACTCAAATCCTTGTTAAATTGCCAATCATGGCCATAGCGAATATTGGTTATACTATCGTTACCAAAATGCTTTTGTTGGGTAATACCCGTCTCTAATAATAAATTTTGGGAAAACCGAAAATCATAATTGGCATACGTTAACCAACGATTATCCAACGAGATGGTAGCACTACCGGATTGTTCAGGATTAAAGTAACTTGCTGAGGTAATTTTGCGATTACGCGCATAGTCAACATGTAACCCAGCAGTCAATTTATAATTTGGCGTTTGATAAAGTTGTTTTTTCACTTCTGTGGCAATTTCAAAACGACGGTTACCATCACTAAAATTTGTGAGTTGTCCAGTCACACCGGCATTAAATGTTTCATCGGCACGGTAGTTCAATCCGGCAGATACTTTATCGCCATCAACGTCATCACGTGATGCACGAATCGGTACTGTAGTGTTCTTATTATATCCAATATTCACGTGCCAATAATCATTTAGGCGACGAGAAAAATTAACATCAGCTGCTAATTTTCCGTTATCACCTGTCCCTAACGCTAATTTAGTCAAATTTTTTCCAGACTCAAGTTCAATACCAGCAACAGTACGCTCCGCATGTGTTTTATTTTTGGTTCCTGCATGAGTACCCACATGCGAAAGATAAGGACGCCACTTATCATTGAACCGAGGACCTTTCAAAGTAGTTACATGTTGAATTTGATTACGAGCAAACACCGATTTTTTATTATCACCATAACCAATATTACCGCTTAATTGCCAACCATTACGCCGCTGCCATTCTTTTTGAAGCTGACGAACTTTTAAACTATTGGGTCGTAGTTTAGATGTCAAAGCCAATTTTTTTCTCGCTCTGGCATAGTGACCCAAAGCCATGTCATTATCAATACTATGAACTATTGTTGCCAGACGGTTGGCATCGAAATTAGTGGCAATTTTATAATCAATTCCAGCCGTTTCGTGCCATCCACGACTAGCGGAAACAATCGCTTTTTTTTCACGAATTTGCGGGTTTGCCGGTGCCTCTTGAAGGAGTTGATGAACAGATTGATAGGCTTTTTTCAACTCACCCTTTTCAGCTAATAGCTCAACATGATGCAATTCCGCTTCGATTCGTTTTTGATTTTTTTCCGGAACACGCAGAACCTTTTTACCCAAAAAAGTGGGGTTTTCTTTACGCATAGTGGCAATTAATTGCTCCGCTTTATCAAATTGACGTGACTCAACATAAGCATAAAATAAAATTTGTTGTGCTTTGAAGGGTATTCTTTGAGGATAAATCTGATGATAAATAGCAATGGTTTCCTTAGGTCTTCTAACATCCAAATAAGCTTTGGCGATTTCAGCTTTAGCATAGTTGGGTACTTTTACTTGATCCGCTAACAATTGCCTATATAATGCAATGGCTTTACGGGGAAAACTGGCGTGAACATAAGCAACTAATAAATCAAACTTTTCTCGCTGACCTTTTTTCCCCCGGAGTGCTTTGATACGTTTCTCTAATTCACTAATAGTCTTCAGTTGTAGTTGACTTTCAGTTGTATGTGAGAGGTGTGAGGCCTCATCAAAACGAATGCGACTCGCAAGTAAATCTCCCTCAGTCTGATTTACCACGTCTGCACTAAATACATTAGGGTGTGCTTGTACCAGTTGCTGAACTCTTGAGAAGGCATTGCTTCTGCGATAAACCTGTAAAAGTCCACTTAGTAACTCTGGGTGTTCAGGAAATTTTTCCAACCCTTTTAAGTAAGCACCTATTGCTTGGCTGTAACTTTTCTGTTGAGTTTTCCAAAAACCTTCGGCTACATAATATTCAACACTCTCCGGGAATATTTTTTTTAGAAGACGCACCGATTTTTGAGCTTGTTTAAATTTACCGCTCAGAGTTTTCGCCAAGACACTACCAAGAAGATAGTCCGCTTTTGCTTGGCGTTGATACAAAATATGATAATAGCGTTCGGATAATGTATATTGACGCACCCCTCGTGCCACTTTTCCCATATATTCAAGCACATAAGTCGGCGCCGTCTCTGGATTATCAATCTTTTGACTATACTTAAAACTTTCTTCGAGCTTACCCGCTCTGGCAGCAATTTCAACTAAGTCATACAACACAGGTAAATCACTGGGGTGTTGGCTGTGTAGTAGCACCAATGCTGTATAGCTTTGCTGTATCTTTTTTTGTTTGGCAAGCTGGACAGCTTGCTGCCGAAGTAGTGATATATCACTACCCCCCAAACACTATTAAGAGCAAAAAGGCATATTATTACAAACCATTTACAACAAAAACACCACCCAATGCGCTCCATCATACTATTTTGTACACTTAAATTTTTTATCATTGCAATTAACAACCACTCAACAACTTCCGACCGGTGCAGTGGCTATATCCATGCAGTTAGCCAACGTAATATTGTTATAAAGATAAAAAATCATACGCAATACCCTCCCTTTTATATGCTTTTCATTATTAGCCTAATTGCATTTTCTACAGTTGTAAAATTAAATTCTTTTAATGACAATATGTTACGTAAAAGTAATTTAATTTAATATTGGAGAGGGAAATAAAAATTTAACAAATGGGCACTACCCCAAGACATGCTAGAAAACACGATTATTTATAGCTACACAACTAGAACGAGAGTGCCTAAAAACTTATTTTATATAACGATGGATTAATCAAAACCAACCGATTGTCTAATATATGTTACCTATTTCAAATGGATTATTAATTTTTGATAATAAATCTGTCGGCTAAGGCATTACTGTAGCTATAACTTAAAAATATTTACGTTACAGCTGCTCAAAAAATAATAGTTGCCAACTGCCAACCTTCAGCAACTTTAAATCGGCTTTCTGATGAAAAAACTTTTAGCTCACCATTAGGTGTAATGGCATAGAGTGGTATAAATTGCTGATTGTTTTTGAGTTTATCCTGCTGATAATTTTCATAACTAAAATCATCAGTAAGTAGTGTTGTTTTGATAACGGCACCTTGACTTAGCATACTATTGAGTTTGGCAAACGTCACACCCTCACCAAACAACCACGGTGTTTGCCAGTTTTCATGCGTTTTATCTTTACTACTCATAGTTTGTGGTTCTTTGACTTTGAGCCGATAGATATTCTCTCGCCCAAATTCATAGCGATATTTCAGTGCAGTAAGAATATTTGCTTCTAGCCTTGTGGACATTGCGAAGAGACTTCCTATGCCTATCAGCGACAGATGGCGGTCTGCATGCTCTGACACAGGGTTACCATAATATGTTTTTAGCCCTTGCATGCGTGCCTTTTTAATTTCTTTAAAATTGCTATTGGCAAGCAAAACAGAAAATCCATCATCAGATAGTGATTTCCCCAGTGCCAGTGCTAAGTCATTACCACCAGAAATCATCACGCCATTAGGTGCAGG
>PDWI01006830.1_pt1 | contig 14177 bp, 14 predicted proteins | sample 1430891 | NCBI WGS metagenome assembly PDWI01 (sample SAMN01162508, study PRJNA174530) | Oral metagenome, whole genome shotgun sequencing project. | biome: Marine environment; feature: Marine mammal; material: Swab sample of the gingival sulcus; isolation source: swab sample of gingival sulcus...
CATCAACCCATCCCTTTTTTATGGAAAGTTCCTGCTGTAAATCCAGATTCAAATCAATATTGATCTGTCGGCCATTCTGGGAAAGAATATCAGCACTCATCTTGACATTTGTTTGTTCTGTTAGTTGTATTTCTTCAGTCTTTATGAATAGATTATTAAATAAATTGCCACCAAGCACCGCGAGATTTTTTCTTCGCTTTCTTTGCAATTCAGCAGCTTCCTTCATCCTTTCAAGATCTTCTTCAGTTGGTTCATAATAAGTAAGTTTTATTTCTGGTAGAGCAGAATGGGTTTGAGCGTCAGTAAGAACGAGATTGCCTGGAACCAATAAACTGGGAAGGGCGGCCCAATTTTCATGCCAGGGGGTTGGGTCTGTTTCTTTTTGGGTAGTAACTTCGTAAGATTGTGGAGAGCCGTTTGATTGTTGCAATGAAGAAGTTTCTTGTATTTTTACATTCTGGCGTTCTTCCCAATACTCTCCATCTTGTTCACGGGCGGCATTGCTGATGGAAACCAAATCTTCTACAGAAGAATTGGAAGACAAATCTGTACATTCATTTTTGTTTTTCTGTGTGTACACATTGTCCACGCTCCCAGAATAGGAATGGCTGGCATTTGCCGAGATATTGTAACTTGAAATCTTCATAATTAGTTCCTCCAAATAATTACATTAAAAATTTGTCTCTGAAACTATCTCTGAATTCCGAGAACTTATCGGAAGCAGGAGGAACTAACTTAAATTTTTTTGATTAAAAAATCATGGGTGGAATATTCATTATAAATATATCCACCCATGAATAAGAATTTATGTCATGATATTATATCAATTACCACTAATAACCTTGAATTTATATAGAAGAGACCAAGGGCCGTTGGGTGCATTAGATTGAATAACCATATAATATGTTCTATATGTTGTAAACTCTTTATCCAGATGGGTGTCAAAAATTATTTGATCATGAACTATTGTGTCTGGTCTCCATACGGGTTCTGTTAAAATGAGTACACGATAGTTTGTTGCACCCTGATGCTCCCATTCCAGATGAACCGGACTTTTTAATACCGCATCATAGGCAGGAGATTTGATTATTGGTCTTACCATTTGAGTTTTATCTCCATAAACAAAACTCCGATAGGGGCTGTACAATGCGTCAGGAGTCAATGCCTTGACACGCCAAAAATATTCCGCATTTTGGGTAATTAAAAAATTGGTTAAATCTATTTGAGCGTCAGTAAAAGTAACTTCGTCTGATGCCGTATTATTGGGATTTTGAGGAAATGATGGATGTACAGAAAGTTCTAACCTATAAGTAGGATTTCCTCCCATGGGTTTCCATTGAAAATTGGCATTTGTTGCATTTTGCAACGATATTTCCTGAAAGTTCTGGGGAGTAATCAATCTGGCAGTTAATGCCGACTTTGCCCCTTCCCCGGTTAATCTGTTATTTCCCCGAAAAGAAGCCCACACGCAGTCCAGACACGGGGCATCATCCGATTCAAGAGCATACAGGATTGTATTGTTTAGATTAGAGCCTCCCACATAAATGGTTCCGTCTGGGGCAATTACCGGATGGATTTTCTGGGGCACATTTGGAATGTAATGTGCCCATTTCTGTCCCCCTGTATGGGAGTTAATGGCTCGCAGATAATTATCATTACTAACAATATAAATGCTTCCATCAGCTCCCATGGTAGGGCCGCCTTGTACTGTGTCAGGCAGAGGGATTGTATGTTTTATGGTTCCATCTGGATTCACAAATAATAGTTGTTTGTTTTGATTTCGATCCATCCCGGCTAAATATATTGTATTATCCGGCCCGATGGTAATGTGGGAATGTGGGTTGCCTGTGGGAAAGAAAGGAAGGCTCCATTTTATGGAACCATCCGCAGGATCAATGGCCCCAAAACTGGTGTCGTCAACCGAATTTGTGCCTTTCATCCAATCTTTAATATACAAAGTGCCATCGCTGCCGACACCCATCAAATGGAGAGAAACTCTATTGGGGAATGAGGATTGCCATTTTAAAATCCCGTTTGGACGAACAGCAAAAATTTTCCGCAGCAATTGTCCCTGACCTCCAGAAAAATCCATTTCATTCATCGTGATATAAATGGTACCGTCCGGTGCGATCATGGGAGAACTTGGACTTCCACAATCTTTATCGCTAAGGGTACATACCCATTTTGTAGAACCATCATCCGGGTTAAGGGCAAATAGTTTCGCTCCAGTACCAGGGCCGCTTACCTGGGGAATGACATAATAAATGGTTCCATCATACCCAACTGACGGTGCAGTTCCAGACTCTATGTGCACAACCCATTTTTCGTGAAAATCCGGGGTTAGGTTTCCATCAAGATAGTGGGTCAGGGCGATTATTTTGTGGGGTGCTGAGGCGGTGCGGATATAGATTGTTCCGTCAGGGGCAATGACTGGTGTGCCCATGACGCCTTGGGGAGGGTGATATGTGGCACCACTACTGCCATTGGGCAAAATCCTTCTGATTTCATTTTCTGCTGTTGATGTGTCCCCCCGGATGGTTACATACAAGGAGTGATTGGGCCCTACGGCAATGTTACTATCTGCCAAAACGGGTAAATATTTATCCCATTTTACAACCAGAGCCGTTGCGGACGACGCCCAAAACAGGCAAAGAATTGTTAGAAAAACAGAGAATCCAGGAAAGGATTTTTGGGGATTAAAAATACTGAAAGCTGACTTCTTCATGTTTTTGCTCCTCTTTTATGGTTAAAAAATATAACAACATACAGCCGGAACTGTATGGAAACATTCTTTTCTGAAAGAGCGTCTGAAGCAGATATATTATCTGGAATTCTGAATGGCTTTGAAATAATATTGCCATTCCAGACTTTCAATATCGTATTGATAATTAGATATACATAACAATATATTTCGTCAATATGTTTTTATGTACAGGAGTTTTTTTCTAGAATTATTCAGGAGTTTTTATGGATACATGGGTTCCGGGAAAATCCTGATGGGCAACGCTGAGGCTGATGGATGAGGCATTTATGGCCTGTCCGGCATGGGAAAGGGCAATTTCAGGATGGTTGTTCTGCTGGCTTAAATGTCCCAGGATCACATGCTCCAATCCCGGATGCACAAGTTCTGCCAGAAGTCTTCCTGCATCTTCATTGGATAAATGTCCGGTTCTGGATTGAATTCGTTGTTTCAGGTGCCAGGGATAGGGGCCGTTTTTCAGCATTTCTGGATCGTGGTTTGCTTCCAGATACAGGATACCGCAATCTTTGAGATGGGTTTTTACAAGATTTGTGACAATGCCCAGATCCGTTGCAAGTCCGATTTTCTTTTTTTTGTGGGAAAAGGTAAAGCCGCAAGGATCGCAGGCATCGTGGGAAACGGCAAAGGGATTGATTGTAATGCCTCCGATGTCAAATTGTTCGCCGCAGGAAAAAAAATGCAGGGATTCGATTTTTCCAAGTTCCTTGCAGGCGTTAAAGGTGGGAGAACTGATGTATAAAGGGATATTAAAGCGTCTGCTCAATACCCCGGCTCCCTTTACATGGTCAACATGTTCGTGGGTGATGATGATGGCATCAAGTTTTTCCGGAGGCTGCCCCACCTGGATGAGGCGCCGCTGGAGTTCAACGCCGGACAGCCCCGCATCAATGAGCAGGGCTGTACCGGCACAACGAATAAGAATACTGTTGCCCTGGCTGCCGCTGGCAATGGGGCACAGGGAAAAACGATTATTCTCCCTCATCTTCCTGGGCAGCTTTGTAGCTGAGTTTGATTTTTCCGTCCCTGGTAATATCCAGAACTTTCACGGAAATCACATCTCCCTCTTTTACAATGTCTGTAACCTGTTTTACCCGGTAGTCGGCAAGTTCTGAAATGTGAACCAGGCCGTCGGTTCCAGGTTTGATGTTTACAAAGGCTCCAAAATCCATGATTTTTACAACGGTTCCTTCATACACCGCACCGATTTCAGGATCCATGGCAATGTCAGATACCATTTTCAGGGCAGCCTTTCCGTCTTCTTCGTTCTGGGCGGCAATCTTGACAATGCCGGAGTCATCCACCTCGATCACGGTGTTGGTATCGGCCTGGAGGGCACGAATCACCTTACCGCCGGGGCCGATGATGTCCCGGATTTTGTCAGAATTGATCTGGATGGTGATGATTTTGGGGGCATATTTGGAAATTTCATTCCGTGATTTGTCAATGGTTGCAAGCATCTTGTTCAGAATGTGGTGTCTGCCGTCCCTTGCCTGGGAAAGGGCTCTTTCCATAATGTCTCGTGATAATTCCTTGATTTTTATGTCCATCTGAAGGGCAGTAATTCCGTCACGGGTTCCAGTAACCTTGAAATCCATGTCGCCAAAGTGGTCTTCATCCCCCAGAATGTCGGACAGGATAACGGTTTTTCCGTTTTCGCCGGACACAAGCCCCATGGCAATTCCTGATACCGGTTCTTTGATGGGCACACCACCATCCATGAGGGCAAGGCAGCAGGAGCATACTGTACCCATGGAAGAACTTCCGTTGGATTCCATGACTTCGCCCACCAGACGAATGGTGTATTCAAAATCCTCCCGGTTGGGGATAATGGGGAAAAGGGCTCTGGTTGCAAGGTTTCCATGGCCAATATCCCTGCGGCTTGGGCCTCCGGGGCGTTTTACCTCTCCCACGGAATAGGGAGGGAAGTTATAGTGGAGCATGAAAGGTCTGGTTTCATTGCCTGCCAAGGTTTCCACCCGCTGTTCATCCATACCGGAACCAAGGGTCAAAACACCCAAGACCTGGGTTTCTCCCCTGGTAAACAGGGCAGAACCGTGGGGACGGGGCAGCAATCCCACATCGCAGGTGATTTGGCGGATTTCATCAAAAGCCCTGCCGTCAATACGGCGGTCTTCTTCCAATACAATGGAACGGGAAACCTCTTTCACGGTTTTGGAGAAAACTTCCTTGACCTGTTTGATTTCTTCTGGCCAGGTGTCTTCAAATTTGGCGACCACTTCTTCCCTGAAAGCTCTCAATGCATTCTGGCGGGCTTCCTTGGTTTTGATCTGTACCCGTTCGTGGATGCCGTCCCGTGCAAATTCTGCAACTTCCTTTGCAAGGGCTTCGTTTTTTTCTGCCACAACCAACTGTCGTTTTTCCCTGCCAATGGCGGCGGTGAGTTTCTCCTGCACCTCAATCAATGGCTGGGCAGCTGCATGGCCAAAGAAAATGGCATCCAGCATATCCTGTTCCGATACCATTTGAGATGCACCTTCCACCATGACAACCCCGGTTTTGGAACATGCCACGGTGAGATCAATGTCACTTTCCTCAAATTGTTCCGGTGATGGATTGGCAACAAATTCGCCGTTGATTCTTCCCACACGCACCCCTGCGATGGGGCCTTCAAAGGGGATGTCTGAAATCTGCAAGGCAGCAGATGCTCCTGTCATGGCAAGAATTCCGGGATCGCATTCGTTATCCGAGGACAATACCGTTGCCATGACCTGGGTTTCAAAGTTGTATCCATCGGGAAACAATGGACGAATGGGGCGGTCAATGAGCCTTGCCGTCAGGGTTTCCTTTTCTGACGGGCGGCCGATTTCCCTGCGGAAATAGTTTCCGGGTATTCTTCCTGCAGAATAGATTTTTTCCTGGTACTCCACGGACAGAGGCAGAAAATCCATATCCAGTTTGGGGTCTTTGGCTGCTACTGCTGTTACCAGAACAACGGTTTCTCCGTATTGGATGACTACAGAGCCGGAAGCCTGCTTGGCAATTTTTCCGGTACTGATCTGTAATTCCTTGTTTCCAATGGTTGCTGACAATTTTGTTTCCATAAATGTTTCCTTCATAAATAATTTGATCCCTATGCTTGCAACCCTGTTTTTCGTTAATTTATCCAATAAAAATCATGGACACATCATTGAAAAACGGGGAGGGGCGATAAAGGGATGTAAAATGGAAAAACCTGGGGAAGGGAAAAATTGGAATCATTCATCCGCGTAAAAACGGCTGCGGAAAATTTCGGGAGGGGGTAAGGCTCCGGGAGACTCCCGCAGCAGATGAAACTAAGCAGAATCAATTTGGGTGATATTCATAAGCCCGCGTATATATGATCAAAACGAAACCGATATTTTTTTGTCCCGGTTTGATGACATACACGCGAACTTAAATGTAAGATGGATTTCAGATTCAGATGGATTCCTTTTTCCCTTTTTTCTTTGGTTTTTCCTTATACAAAAACGATTGTGATAAAATAAAGGCCGATTCTGCACAAAATGTATGAATCGGCCTTTGCTGTGTTTCTTATCTTCTCAAACCCAATTTTTCAATGAGGTTTCGATACCGATTGATGTCTTTTTTCTTCAAATAGTCAAGAAGATTTCTCCTGCGGCCAACAAGAATCAAAAGGCCCCTTCTGGAATGGTGATCCTTTTTGTGTTCTTTCAAATGCTCGGTAAGATAGCTGATGCGATGGGTTAAAATGGCCACCTGAACTTCGGGAGATCCTGTGTCGGTTGGGTGAATCTTGAATTTTTCAATCATTTCTTCTTTGTCTGCTGCTTCTAAAACCACTTCTTTCTCCTTTTTGGAATATAAATAATAAATAAAGATAACAAGTTGATCGATTCTGATTGTTCCTCTCTCACCAATATTCCATTCAGAAAAAAGAGGATTTTCGATCAAAAAAATACGCCCATGTGTCCTGACACATGGCGCATTGGTCAATATAAATATCAGATTCACTCTGAAAAAACAAGAAAAAACCAAAATTTTTCCATGGGTTCTATTCAGAAATATGCTGTCAGACTTATCTGAAAAGCAAGATGCTAAAAAAAATTTTAAGTATAGATATTCACGAAATTTCATTCAATGATACATTCCTGTTTTATGTCCTTTATTGATCATGTTTTCATAAAAACCTTGAATAGATGCTTGGGACTGCTTATATATACTGATCCGGGAATGAATCATACAGATTCCGGTTCTCGCGAAATTATATGGAGGAATGTACGAAATGCTTACATTGAAAGATATCGAATTCTCTGTTGTAGGAGAAGACGAATATGGAAATAATACATATCACACCATCATAGATCATGTCGATTTTACCTTTGAGGAAGGCCGCTTTTATGCCATCACCGGTCCCAATGGCAGCGGAAAAACCACCCTTGCAAAGCTGATGATGGGAATCAATAAACCGACTTCGGGACAGATTTTGTTTGATGGAAAAGATATTACCGAAATGGATATTACGGAAAGAGCCCGGGCAGGGATTGCATACAGTTTTCAAAATCCTGCCCGATTCAAGGGGATTACCTTTCGGGATCTTCTGTCCATCGCCAGCGGCACATCCGACGATGAAAAACTCGCTGAGATTATAGCCAGGGTAGGGGTCTGCTCCATGGATTTTCTGGATAAGCCCGTGGACAGCAAGTTATCAGGAGGAGAGATCAAGAAGGTGGAACTTGCCACAACCATTGCCAGAAATCCCAGGTTTGCCATTTATGATGAGCCGGACACGGGTATTGATCTTTGGACCATTGATCCCATGGTAAATTTGTTGAAAAAAGAACAACGGGAATACAATACCACGACCATTGTGGTGAGTCATAATCTTTCCTTTTTGGAAGCGGCAGAAACCCTCTTGCTGGTAAATAGGGGAAAGATTGTTTATACCGGCGATCTTGATGGCGCAAAGCCTATCTTGGAAGATTTGAGCATGTGCGGTTTTGGTGCCTGCCGGAAAGGAGAAGAAAATGCTGAATGCTTTAGATAAAAACCTGCTGGAAGCGGTTATCAATCTGAAAACCATACCTGGTGGAGCCTATAATATCAGGAAAAACGGACAGCTTTTGGAGCGAAAAACTACGGACAGAATTTCTGTGGATAACCTGGAAGACCGCCCCGGGGTTGTTGTGACCGTAAAACCCTTTACCGTTAATGAAACCATTCATATCCCTGTACTTGTGAGTCAGGCCGGTCTGAACGACGTGGTATATAATAAATTTATCATTGGCGAAGGCTGCGATATTACCATTGTGGCAGGCTGCGGACTCCATTGTTCTGGATCAAGTATCAGCGGCCACGAAGGAATTCATGAATTTTTTGTGGGGGAGTCAGCCAGGGTGAGATATGTGGAAAAGCACGTTGCCATGGGAGATGGAACCGGAAAAAGGTTATTGAATCCCACCACCAAGGTCTTTCTGGATCCGGGCGCCCTCATGGAGATGGAGCTTACCCAGCTGGGAGGAGTGGATGAAGCCAACCGCGTCAACGAGGCATTATTGGGGGACAATAGCTCCCTTATGGTTACCGAGCGGGTAATGACAGACACCCACCAAACCGCAATATCCAAAAACGAGATTATTCTTGAAGGTCACGGCAGCCGAGCCAATCTGGTATCCCGTTCCGTAATCAAGGGGGATTCCCGACAGGACTTTTTTGCCGCCATTGAAGCCAAGGCAAAATGTTTTGGCCACATTGAGTGCGATGCCATTATCATGGACAACGGCGTGAACGAAACCGTGCCTGCCCTGCGGGCCCGGCATCCCGATGCCGAACTGACCCACGAGGCTTCCATTGGAAAAATCGCCAATGACCAGCTGGTCAAAATCATGAGCATGGGCCTTTCCTATGATGAGGCGGTCAACTGGATTATTCAGGGTTTTTTGAAATAAGCCCAGATGGTTTCGGGAGATCCCTTTATGCTCTCTCATCCCAATATTTTTATTGACTTGCCCCCCCTGATACAGACACAGCATGTTACACTTGTATCAGGGAAAATGGGTATCTTAAAACTTCATGGTTCTTTGATACTTTTTTTGCAAAAAGCAAGTTTTTATCCATTAAAAAATAAGGAGAGATTATGGTATTTTTTCAGAATGTACAGATGGCACTGGATGTTGCAACCGCACTTTCTATTTTGGTAGCAGCAATAGCCTATGCGTTGAACTCTCATACTGATAGACGCAAAAAAAAAAGACAGGTTTGCCATTGAAGGCTTACAAAAGGTTCTTGATACGCTGAATAAAAAGCGTAGAAAGTTTAGGCGTATTCGGCGAGAATTTAACTTTTGTAAATCACATGAAGAAGCATTACGTTTGTGGGGAAAATTTGTGGAGTTGACCGTATATTTACGTATTGAAATTGACCTTTTTAAGGCTACAGATGTTGTTGTTTATGCTGGAGGCGAAGAGAAAAAAAATTCCAAGAAATTGTAGAGTATATTGAAGAAGTTTGGGATGAAATAGATGATATGAATGAGCAGGTTAGAAAAAAAGGTAAATATACGGAAGAAGAAGGGAAAAAGATTCATGCCATATTCTATGGTTCTGAGTCCAAAGAGTCCAAGGAGGACGAATCGGCAAAAGGGTTTGATGAAAAACTGGCAGGCTGTTTATTTTGAAGGGTTGGCAGTGAAGTTGTCTTTTATCCCACAGATGATTTCTATTTGATGGAAGGGAAGCGGAAAATGAGCAGCAACGAAATCAAGGGGATAAACGCCATGTAAAACAGGGTGGGTTCAATGCCGTGGATGTCTGCCAATTTGCCCACAAGGGGAGAAATGGCACCGCCAAGACCGTATGCAAAACCCATCATCAGGCTTGCTGCCATGGAACGTGATTTTGGGGCAAGTTTCTGGGCCATGGCAATGCCCAGGGGCATGGACGCAAGGGCAAAAAAACCTGCGATGAAAGAACCGAGAATGACCCAGTTCCCCGGCAGATACAGATATAAAAGAAAAGCAGGAATCATCATGACATGGGAAATGACAAAGAGGATTTTGAATCCGGTTTTATCTGCAAAATAGCCTGACAGCAACCCGCTCATGGTTCCTGCAACGGTAAACAGAGAGGTAATGACCCCGACGCTGGTAAGGCTGTGTCCCTGGCGGCTCAGATACACGGGCATAAAGGTCATGAATGCCTGGCTTACCACGGCCCGCAGTACCATGACCATCCAGATCAGAATCATGCTTTTATACACCTTTCCCATGGTTTCTTTCAGAGAACCCCAGAATCCCAGGTGGGACATTTTTTCGGAAACCGGTTTGGGAAGAAACCGAAGGCAGAACAAAAAGGAGAGCAACCCCAGTATCGTGGTATAGGGCATGGCTTCCAATCCGAATCTTGCCACGTACCAGGTGATGAAAATGGGGCCGATGGCAAAGGCAAAGGTGCCGCCGGTGTTGAATATGGAGATGCCAAGTCCGGTTTTTCTGCCGGCGTACAACGGAATCATGCCGGATGTGGACGGGTGGTACATGGATGAACCCACAGAACCTGCACCCAGGATGAAAATGAGCATCCACCAGCTTGGGGCAATGCCGCTGATGGGGATGACAAAAAAGGTCAGAAACAGTCCTGACAGCATGATTTTTCTGGATTCGTATTTGTCTGCAAGGTAGCCAACCACGGGCTGGATGATGAATGACAAGAAGCGGACAACTCCTGTAATCAGCCCTGCCTGGGTAAGGCTCAGTCCCAGTTTTTCCACAAAAGCCGGCAACAGCGGGGTAAAAAATGAAGAATAAAAGTCTCCGGTAAAATGCACAAGGGCCAGAATAAAGATGAATTTATACTGGGGATCGCCGGATTCCACGTCCGGCATGACAAAGGATTTTTCCTGGCTTTTTTGTATTTTTTTTTGTGATTGTTGTGTTGTGGGTGCAGATGTCATGGATTAGATTCTTTTTCCTGTTTTTCCTTTTGCAGCATTTTCCCGGAGCAGGGAAATGGTTTTGGCGTAGTCTTCTGTGTGGAAAATGGCAGAACCTGCCACAAAACAATCGGCTCCTGCCTGGCTGACCGATTCAATGGTGTCCGGGTTGATGCCTCCGTCCACCTGGATAATGGCATGGGAGTCGGCAGCCTTGAGCATGGCAGATAATTTTTCGATTTTTTCAATGCTTGGACGAATGAAACTTTGACCTCCAAAGCCGGGATTTACCGTCATAATCAGAACAAAATCCAAAAGCTCCACAACCCATTGAACGGCGGAAAGATCTGTGGATGGATTGATGGCAACGCCTGCCTTTACGCCAAGGCTTTTGATGAGCTGTAAACTTCTGTGCAAATGGGGACAGGCTTCTGCATGGATACTGATGTAATCGGCTCCTGCCTTTGCAAATTCCGGGACAATGAGATCCGGGGTTTCAATCATGAGGTGTACGTCCAGGGGGAGTTTGGTGGCCCGTTTGCATGCTCCTACAATAATGGGTCCGTAGGTGATGTTCGGTACGAATTGTCCGTCCATGACATCAATGTGTACCCAGTCTGCTCCGCCGCTTTCAATGGCAGACAATTCCTGTCCAAGGCAGGTAAAATCGGCGGATAAAATGGAAGGTGCGATGAATTGCATGGATTTTTTCCTCATTTCAATAGGTATTCATGTGATTGCAGAAGCCCTGAATCCATAACATCGGGATTCAAAAACTGCCAGGGACAGGAAATCTTTTTAGGGATTTCACTTGACTTGTCTTCAGAAAACCCTGTGGAATTTTCAGATACCTGTTTTTCACGTACCAGAACATTGTCAACAAAAATACGGATGCTGGTGTTTACACCCTGGGGCAGCAGCAGGTCAATAGTTTTTCCCGGCGGCAGATGTTCATCCATCAATGTCAGACAGATTTTTCCCAGATCCATTTCGATCCGCACCTGCTTTTTCAAAAAGCCTTGTGCCAGGGTATGGGAGAGTAAAGGGCTGCTGGGGGAAATTTCTTTTTTCAGATCAGCCATGGAAATCCCTGCAACAAGGGCAACGGGAGAATTGGGAAAAATCCTGGAACCCGGGGTCGGATTTTGTGCCAGCAAGATTCCCTGGGTGGGGTTTGAGGTGATCCGAAATTCCATTTTCGGATTTGTAATACCCTTTGCAGATAAGATTTCAATGGCCTTTTTCACAGGTATTCCCGTCAAATTGGGCATGGGAAATGGCGGTTTGCCCCGGCTGACAAGCAGGTTACAATTTCTTTCCTCCAGCATCCGGGAAAATGCCCTGGGACTTTGGGCAATGACATGACCCCTTGGAATGTCCGGGGAAAAGGTCTTGCTGACAACAGGCAGATCAATTTCCTGGCGTTCCAGAATCAATTTTGCCTCTGTCAGGGAAATGCCCGCAAGATTTGGCATTTGCTCTTTCTTTTTGCCCTTTGAAATATAGATGGACACGTCCCTGCCGGTCTTAATCATGGCTCCTGCTTCCGGTTTCTGGAAGGTGATGCCGTATTCTTCTATGGTGTCGTGGTGGCGGGTTCCCATGAGGTGTATGTTCAGTCCCATCCGGGAGGTGGTTTCCAAAACATATATGATATTTTTGCCCACAAAGTTGGGCAGGACAACGGATTGCTGGCCATGGGTAAAGAGAACCACGCCGTAATATCCAATGCCTGCGGCTCCAGCAAAGATCAGAGAAAAAAGAAGAAGATATGTGAAAATTTTTTTCATTTGGATTGATGACTATGGTTGCTGTTTTTTCTTTTGAATCGTGCTGCAAAAAATCCGTCAAATGCAAGGCCGGAAGGATAGGTTGCAAAACTGCCCGGCGTTTGGACAAAAGATGCCCAGAAAGGAGAATCGTCCTTTGACGTGTCGGCGGCAAAATCAATTCGTTTGGAAAGAAAGGACTCCATAACCCCAATGGTTTCTTCCCATTCGCAGGAACACACGGCAAATACCAGAACCCCTCCCGGGCGAACCAGGTTGGCAGCAGCATTCAGGATTTTTTTTTGCCGGGAAGCCATGAGAAGAATTTGCTTTACGGATCGTTTCCAGCGAGAATCAGGATTGCGTCGCAATACCCCAAGTCCTGTACACGGAGCATCCACCAGCACCCTGTCAAAGGGTGCAGGAAAATTCTTGGTGGTGACTTTCCGTACATCTGCCGTAAGGGTGTCCACCATGGTAATCCCGAGTCGGCGGGATTCTTCTGCAAGTCTTTCCAGTTTGGCTTTTCCCGTGTCCATTGCCGTGATGGTTCCCTGGTTTTCCATGAGCTGGGCCATGTGAAAGGTTTTGCCGCCGAGACCTGCACAGGCATCCAGAATCCGTTCTCCCTTTTGGGGATCAAGATAGTGGGAAACAAGCTGGGCCGCTTGGTCCTGTATCTGGAAATATCCTTCCTGGAAGCCGGGAATTTCTGTAACACTGATTCCCTTTTGATTCATGATAACGGATTCGGGCAGGATGCCTCCCTGGTATTCCGTCTTTTTTGCATCCCACAGGGCAAACAGTTCTTTTTTTGTGGTTTTCAGGGTGTTGATCCGCAGCACCGTGGGGGGAATTTCATGCAGCGAGGCACAGATTTTTTCCGTGTCATCCCTGGCGTAGGCTTCCATCCATCTTTTCATGAGCCATTGGGGAAGAGAATGTTTTACGGCAAGGGTTTCCGGATCCCTGTTCAAAGCGGTTTGTGATGAAAATTTGGAAAAATCAAGAAGATCAGGATGGGAAATCGCCTTCCTTAATACGGCATTGAGAAATCCTGCAGCTTTTTTGGCCCTAGTGGTTTTGGCAATTTCCACGGTGGTGTGGATCACGGCAAATTCCGGAACCCTGTCCAGAAATACCAGTTGAAACAGGGCAATCCGCAACAGGTATACCACGGGAAGATCCAGCTTTTGCAAGGGCTTGTCAGAAAACTGGGTAATGAGATAATCCAGGAATCCCCGGTTTCTCAAGACACCAAATACCAGCGCGTGGGAAAGATTTTTGTCCTTTTGGGGCAGGCGGTCCAGTTGGGGATTGGCCTCTTCCAGTGATGCATCCAGGGTTTTTCTGGAGCTGTGACAGTCCAGAAGAATATCCAGGGCAAGGCGGCGGGGATCAGTTGTCATGGCCCATGTGGAACCTTGCAGGAAGATCAATGGGATTTCCACGCAAAAAGGCATCAGCTGCAAGGCGTTTGCCCGATGGGGACATGAGTTCTGTGATGATGACGGAACCTTCCCCGGCTGCCGCGACATGGATCCCTTGGGAAGACAGATGAAAAATCTCTCCACAGGATTTTGCTGTATTGTCCTTTGGCGGTTCTCCTGGTATGGCCCTGAAAATTTTGATCCGCTGCTTGTCCAAAAAGGTAAATGCCCCTGGCCAGGGTGTCATGGCGTTGATGTGGGCAACGATGTTGCGGGCAGGTGTTTTCCAGTCAATATTCCCATGTGCCTTTTTGAGCATGGGGGCATAGG
>PDWI01006831.1_pt1 | contig 14176 bp, 5 predicted proteins | sample 1430891 | NCBI WGS metagenome assembly PDWI01 (sample SAMN01162508, study PRJNA174530) | Oral metagenome, whole genome shotgun sequencing project. | biome: Marine environment; feature: Marine mammal; material: Swab sample of the gingival sulcus; isolation source: swab sample of gingival sulcus...
AGCTTCATTGCTCAAATGTTTCTTGACTGTCATAATTGATAGTTGTTAAATTTTTAATTAATACCCACTAACAACTGTCAACTTTTTCAGTACACTACATGTTTCTTTTTTTAAGCTTATATCTTTCGGTCGTTGAGACGGTCATTTCGACAAGCTCAATGACCGTCTCAGCGACCGAGAAGAACAGATACAAGCCTAAAAAGAATACTTCCGAAAAAAAATAAGAGCTAAGAACAACAATGGGCGAACTTCTCCCCTTCATTTGAAGGGGTGGCAGTGAAGGAGCAAGGCGACTGAACTGACGGGGTAGTTTGTTCTAAGAAAAGCAAAGAACTGCATACTAGAGGACTACCCCGTCTTGCTCTCTTCGTTCGCAAGCCACCCCTTCGAACGAAGGGGAGAGGCGTCACTAAGCCATTTGTGCCCTAAATAACCATTCAATCTTCTAGTTATTAATCATATAAATACCAGGAGTTGTCTGAGAATAGAATTTCCCCTTCAAGATGAAGGGGAGAGGTTATCCATTATTCTTATTCTAACGTCAGTTCGGTCTAAGGAATTTATATAAGGAACTGCTTCTTAGATAATTCCCCCTTGACTCTGTGCCCATCTCTGCGTTCTAAACAAGAGGGCGTACCATTTTGATACGCCCTCTTTAGCTTGCCCTTAGGCAATTTCTTATGACCTAAAATCCCCAAAGATAGGATTAATCCTGTAAGATGGTTGTTTGCTTAGTTGTTTCTAAGGACTATAGGAGGATTGTTGAAGTAGATATGCATTGAGCGTCTATCCGTTTTGCCTTCTTTTACTTTTGGTTCTTTGCTAATCTCATTACCTTCTATAGCGATAATTTTAAGCTTAGGCAATTGCTCAATACTAGCAGGTAGTTCCTTGAGTTGATTGCGTCTTAGGTTTAGATACTCAAGGCTTTCAAGCTTGTTTATCTCGCTAGGTAGGCTTTTAATGTTGTTATTATCCAATCTAAGTCCTACAAGTTTATTAAGTTGCACAATACTTTCGGGAATACTTTTTAGTTGGTTGCGTTGTAAAAATAGGGAATGCAAACTCTTAAGATTGCCAATGCTTTTGGGGAGTTTCGTTAGTTTATTGTCAGAGAAACTAAGTTCGAATAAGTTTTGTAGCTTGCCAATGCTCTCTGGAACAGAGCTTAGCCTGTTCATATTGACAATTAAAAACTTAACATTACTTAGCCCTCCAATACTTTTAGGTAAGGACTTTAGTCTATTTTGTGATAAGCTTAGTTTGTGAAGCTTGTTTAGGTTTCCAATGCTTTCAGGGACAGAGCTTAGCCTATTCTCCCCAAAGTCTAGTAAGACAAGGTTACTTAGCTTGCCTATACTCTCTGGTACTGATTCGAGTTTGTTTCTAACTAGATTGAATTCCTGTAGCTCTCTCAAACCTCCAATAGACTTAGGTAGGCTCGTTAGTCTATTATTCATAAGGTTAAGTCCTACAAGTTGTCCCAAATTTCCAATACTTTCAGGTAACTGCTCAATATGATTGTTAAACAAGCTTAAGGCTCTTAAATTATCCAAAGCTCCGATAGCCTTAGGTAAGCTCTTAATAGCACAATAATCTAGTGCTAGGACTTGAAGCTCTTTCATCTGCCCAATTTCCTCGGGAAGTCTATGTAAAGGATTCTTATTAAGGATAAGAACGAAGAGTTTTTTTAGATGTGTCAGTTCTTTAGGGAAATCTGTCAGCAAGTTCTTAGATAAGTTTAAGCCTCTGATTTTCTCTAGACTAGAAAAGCTTTTGGGTAAGTGCTTGAGTTTATTGTTGCTTAAATCTAGCATTTCAAGTTGTTTCAATAGACCGATTGCTTCGGGCAATTCCTTGATATCCTTACTGCTGAGGTTAAGCTCTGTTAGGTTAAGTACCTCTTCTCTGCTTAAACCTTGGTACTTAGCGAAAGACTTAATCCATTGAACGACTTCATTTTGACGCTCTTCAAGGGCTTGTCTATGTTCTACCTTATCTTTTTTGTAGACGTTTTCGGCATAGACATTTTGTTTTGCTGAGAGTAGAGTTGCTGTACTCATTAGTGCTGATACTATCAGCTTTGTGATTGTTTTGTTCATTATGCTGTTATATTTTGGTTTAGGAGCTTGACACTCTATCCAAAGGCTCTAAGCTCCTTAAATAAATAAGCCTTTGTATTTAGCAAATTTAGATATATTTTCGAATAAATAAAAGCTTGATGTATCTATTTATGTAAAAAAAAGCACTTTTCTACTCTTGATGAACCCTTTGCAGAACTACTAAGTATGAAAAAAATAGATATAATCATAGACTACAAGGCTGGGAGTGTTTATTTGTTATTTATCCTTAGATTTTTCAATAAAATTTTTATATTCAAAACCACCCTATATATAAAATAAAATTTTACCTTTGCATTATCAGACTTAACTAAAAAAGAGAGGTCGTTTTTATGTGTAGGATTTAGTATGTGTAACTGAGCTTATCATAAAGTTGGAGAATTGAGTTTTTAATAGATATAGAAAAAAGTTAAAATGAAAGGATTCAGTAAGATTTTGTTCTTGACCTTTATTTTTGCCCTTTCTTGCGTTGAAGTTTTTGCTCAAACGCACAAAGTCGTGGGCGTAATCAAAGATGTCAAAGGAGAACCACTTATTGGCGTTCAGGTAATCCCTGTCGGAGCAACTAAAAGTGGAACAATCACAGATTTTGATGGGAACTACACCGTTAATGTGCCGAAAGGTATTGAAATGCTAAAAGTTAGTTATATCGGCTACGTTTCTCAGACTATTAAGATTAGGGGACGCTCTAAGATTAATATTGTGATGAAGGAGGATAGTAAACAACTAGATGCAGTGGTTGTAACGGCAATGGGGATTAAACGTAAGAGCAAGACGCTCACCTATGCCACTCAGTCAGTTAGTGGTAAGGACTTAACCCGTATCAAAGAACCAAACTTTGTGAATGCTTTGCGAGGTAAGAGTGCCGGTCTACAGATTACGCCAAACAACTCAGGAGCTGGAGGAGGTTCGACTAAGATTGTGCTTCGTGGACAGAACTCTATTCTAGGTAGTAACCAACCCCTTATTGTATTAGATGGCGTGCCTCTCTCTGGAGGGGACGAAGGAGGTAATACTCCTAACCTTTTGGAGTCTGCCCATCGTGATGGTGGCGATGTCCTATCAACTATTAACCCCGATGATATTGCTTCTATAACGGTTCTGAAAGGTCCTAATGCTGCAGCTCTTTATGGTAGTAGTGCTAATAACGGGGTGTTAATTATCACAACTAAGAGTGGGCGTGAAGGTAAGCTTAGGCTTAATATCTCTACAAGTACAATGGCTGACGTAATTGCCCTATATCCTAAGCTACAAAATCGCTATGGTATTAGTCAGGCTTACGATGGCTGGGGTAAAGCTGTTTCGGAAATGACTGCCGATGAATTGGCTTCTGAACCTTACTATACGAAAAGCCCTCGTAATACAATTAAGGACTTTTTTGATATTGGTCTAACGCAGAATACTTCATTTACGCTTAGTGGAGGTACAGCTAAGCAACAGACTTACTTCTCCTATGCCAATACTTATCAGACAGGTATTATGCCTAAGAATGAGTTTATGCGTCATAATGTGATGTTTAAGCAATCTTATAAGTTGTGGGAGAAGCTTAATCTGAACCTAAGCTTGAACTATATCCATCAGAAGACAAAAGATCGTCCCGTTACGGGGCGTATGATAAGTCCTCTATATGCACTCTATCGTACGCCAGCGAATGTGGACTTGCGTTATTTTAAGCATCATTATCAACATCTCGGAGGAGATAACGACCCCGTTGTCGTAACACCAGATAAGACTAAGGGGAATAAAAAGCTTAGAGGACGCAATATCCAAACTTGGTTCTGGTATGACCAAGGCTTGAATAACCCTTATTGGTTGCTTAATAAGGTTAATGATGAAGCTATTCAAGACAGATTAATTGGTACGCTTTCTCTTAAATATGATATTATGGAGGGGCTAAATGTTCAATCTCGTACCAACCTAGATTATCGTCTTTCGGAGGGACTGAATACTGTTTACGCTTCTACCCAATACAATCAGCAATCTGTCGGAGGACGTTATTGGTCAAATAACTCGAAGAGTATTGACTTTTTCCAAGACGCATTGCTAAGCTATAACAAAACCTTTATGGATAAGCTTTCTTTCCAAGCTGTCGGGGGAACGAGCTATAGCCGTTCGAACAATAGCAATAAGACGATGATAAATAATATTAGTTCTGATGCAGAGCCAAACGTCTTCTTACCAAGTAACAACAAGCTAGAGGATAAACAGAACAAACGAGCTAGTACGCTCGGAGCAACGGATCGTTGGGGAGATAACTGGTTTGCAGCAGTCTTTGCGACTTCTACGCTTGGCTGGGATGATAAAGTCTTCCTTGATGGTAGCTATCGTTTAGAGTGGGCAAAGAGCTTCCAGCAGTTTGCAACTGATGATAGCTATATCTCTTTTAGTTACTATTCATTAGGAGCAAATGCTCAGCTAGACAAACTCTTTAATCTTGGAGAAAAGGTTAATTCGATGAAGTTGCGTACCTCATTCTCTGTAGTAGGTAATCCTATCCCTAATCAGAACTTCTCGGCTCAGTATATTGACTTTGATACGGGAGCAATCACGGCTCCTCAGCCACGTTTTGATAATCCAAAGCCAGAAACGACTACGTCTTTTGAGGTCGGACTTGATGGAGCGTTCTTTAATAATCGCTTAGACTTTGATTTGACTTACTATCTTTCTGAGCTTGAGAACCAGTTCCTCTATGTGAATGGTGTCCCTAAGAACACTGGTAAAATCCGTAACTGGGGACTAGAGTTTGCTGTAAACTATCGTCATAATATTACTGATGATTTGGTCTGGAAGACAGGTTTTAATATTGCTTATAATGAGAATAAACTTCTTGAAACCTATACTATCCCCGAAACGGGTAAGGACTATATTTACTCTGTAGGCCCCAATAGTTTTAAGGTTAAGTATATCAAAGGGGGAGCTTTTGGTGATATTTATGTAAACTCTTTCCGTAAAGACGACAAGGGACATATCCTATTGACAAGTGATGACGACCCTATTATGGAGGATAATGGCTTCCGTACTAAGGTTGGTAATGCTACAGCTCCTATTAACTTAGGCTTTAATAATACTTTCAATTATAAGAATTTTCAACTCTATTTCCTTGTAGATGGTAAGTTTGGGGGTAAGGTGATGAGCTTTACCCAAGCAGATATGGACGCTTATGGGGTTTCAGAGCGAACAGCTGATGCTCGTGCTAGAGGATATGTTGAGCTACCAGATGGTTCTGGTCGTAAGGTTAGTCCAGAACGCTACTACAAAGCAGTAGGGCGTTATCCGAATGAATTATATGTTTACGATGCGACAAATCTTCGTTTGCGTGAGATGTCGCTTGGCTATACTTTCTACGACTTGCTAGGACAATCAAAGAACTTATCATTGAATTTACTTGCTCGTAACCTATTCTTTATCTATAAAGATAGTCCTGTTGACCCTGATATTTCTCAATCAACAGCTAATGGCTTCGGAGGTATTGATGCTTATGCATTGCCTACTACGCGCACATTTGGTTTGAGTGCTAAGCTTACTTTCTAACAATAAATACAGAGAATAAAATGAATAAGAAATATATTTTATCTAGTTTGCTTTTAGCTTTTCTGTCTTGGGGACTTAGCTCTTGTGGACGACTTGAAGGAGAGAAATACCCTTGGGAGTATCATAGCGAGGATGATCCGAATGCAAAAGACAAAGAGGGTAAGCAAGATGACTTTGAGAAGGGTGCTACAGATCCTAAGGCAATGGTTGCTGAAGTTCTGACAGGAATGAAGCTTGTGGTGAATGCTAATAAGCATAAATACCAGTACTTCCGTGCTAATAGTATAGATACTTATGCTGGCTATTGGACTGTATCTCAGAATAAGTTTCTTTTTGGCCCTCCATTGCCAACGACTTATACCTACCCTAATGGTTATCTAGGAGGTGCTTATGGAGAGGTGAAGATGTTATTCCCTACCATTAAGAATGCTTATTATCACGCAGAAAAGCTAGGTGTTCCGTATATCAAAGCAATTGCTATGCTTATGTTTGATATGGCAGTTCAGGAGCTTGCAGACATCTATGGACCACTGCCTTTTGATGATTTGCGTAATGTGAGGCGTTTCCCCCCTTATAAGTACATCTCGGATAAAGAAGTTTATGAGCGTATCTTCTTAGAGATTGATGAGGCGACTCGAATGCTCAAAGAACTAAAGCCTTCTGCTGAGCAACTAGCTAAGATTGAAGGTCCAGGGGGAGGGCTTTCTCGTGGTGATTGGCGTAGTTGGGTGAAGTTTGGGAACTCGCTTCGTTTGCGTATGGCAATGAATATGGTCAAGGCAGAGCCTTCTAAAGCTCAGGAGCTCGCAGAGAAATCTGTCAATGATGAGATTGGCGTTTTTACAGATGCAGATGCCTTTGATTTTACCCAAGATAGGATGTATTGTAGCTGGATGGGCAATAATCCTCTCTTTGATATTGGTTATGGTTGGGATGATATTCGTATGGGGGCTTCTATTGAGAATATCTTGAAGCGTTTGGATAATCCTCTTATTGCGAAATGGTTCATTAAGAACCCTTATGAGATTTTTGATGCAGGAGGCAACCCAACGGGGTACGTCGCAGGAGATGACTATGTCGGTATCCGTCAAGGCGTGGCAATGATTAATAAGTCTAATAAGCAAACAGGTTATGGACCTTTCTCTGCTCCTAGTCCCGAAATTCAGAATATGCCAATGCCTTGGATTAAGCGAACTGAAATGCTCTTTATTATGGCAGAAGGTGCTTTGCGAGGTTGGTCAATGGGAGCTTCGGCAAAAGAACTGTATGAGCGTGGTATCAGACTTGCTTTTACGGAGAATGGTCTAAGCGAAGATGCAGTTCAAGAATATCTGGAGAATGATAAAGTCAAGGATATTCATTATGTAGACCCGTATAACCCCGTGAATAATATCAAGGGGCGTGTCAATGTATCTGTTAAGTGGAAGGACTCTGATAGCGATGAAGTCAAGCTAGAGAAGATTATTACGCAGAAGTATATTGGCGTTTTTCCTTGCTCTGCACCTACTTGGACTACCTTCCGTCGCACGGGCTATCCTCGACTCTTCCCCGTTTATCTGAATAATTGGCCAGAGGTAGACGCTGAATTGCAAATTCGTCGTATTCCGTATGTGGAAACGCCTGAGAATAGAGAAGAACTTGCAATTTTACCTTCTCTAATGAATGGACAGAAGAACTCTGCAATGTCCCGTTTATTCTGGGATGTTAAGACAGAAGAACGTGGAGGTATTGGTGATGATAAAGCTAAGACGGCTCGTGTAATCCCTCATAACTTCTAATTTATAAATCAGAATAGAATAATAAAGATATGAATATCAATATAAGAAAGGCTTTAGCTTTAGTGACAGTATTATTGTTAGGTGTTTTTACTTCCTCGTGTGAAGATGACCTAACGCTGAGTGAAGCTGGTGATAATATCTACATTACGATGACCCCACGCTTCCCAAATCTTGAACTGAAAGTTGGGGGCGATACCATTCAGATGTCTTGTGTCGTTACCAATCATTCAGGAGATATTATTCCTGCAGAGGTAAAGTGGTCAACGGATAAGCCTGAGATTGCAAAATTTATTGAGGGGACGAATAAGCTTGTAGCCCTTCGTGCTGGAAAGAATGAAACGGTTATTGTTCGTGCAACTTTGCCTAATGGACGCTATGCGATAACTAAGGCTACCGTTAGCTCTTGGCGTGGGGAAGGGCTAGAGTTACTGGCTGTTCCTCTTAAGATAGAAGAAGAGGGTGAGGGGGATAATAAAACGTATAAAGCTTCTTTTGAGTTTCTTGATAAAAAGCTTTACCTCACGCCAGAGCAGTCGCTCCCTTTCCTTGTTAAACTAAAACCCAGTCACCTTCTGCAACAGTCAAAAATTATTTTTGAGGGTGTTGATGAGCGTCTTTTTGATGTAAAAGAGTTAGTCTTAGACCCTAAGACTGAGGAAGGTCAGAAAAGGATTGGAGCAACACCAAAGGGGGCAAAGTGGTTTGTCTTGAGCGTGAAAAATAAAGCTCGTTTCTCAGATCATAAACTAACCGTTAAGCTTGATGACCCCAAGATGAAACTCAAGCAATCAGTTATTCTAAACTCAGGGACTGTTCTTGACTATTTGGCTTTTGATGATAGAGGCAATCAGAGGACTATGACGAAGATTGTAGATGTCAATGCAAAAGATAAGGTTATGGTTTATGCCAAATATTCTCCCGAGCTTGAGCTTGATTTAGAGAATATCAAAAAAGCTATTAAGTGGGAAGTCTTGAACACTAATGGAGGTGGTTGTATTATTGATAAGATTGAATATGACGATACAGCTAAGGCTTTTGTTGCTCATTTTACTACTGGTGCTACAGCTGGTCAGGCAACGATTGCTTGCTCCTATCAAGGAGTTAAGGTAGAGTGTTCAATAACAGTGGTGGATTTGAAGAACGTAAAACTTGATGGTTTGGAGGTTAGTGAAGCTTCTCGAGAGCAACTGAAAGACCTATACGTTGGCGAAACTCTTCCATTGCGTATTAAAATTCTTCCGAAGGCTTCGACAGCGTTCTTGCAGAAGGAGCTTACTGCCTCTGTTGTAAACTCTGAGTTTGTAAGCATTGCAGAGAATAATGGTTCATTCTCTGTTACAGGCTTAAAAGCTGGAGAAACAGAACTTGTCTTTAAGTTGCGTAATCAAGAGTTGCGTATCCCTGTAAAAACCAAGGCTGCCGTTAAAGCAGTCAATATAGATAATACAAGTCCAAACGTCTTAATGCTTGGAGATATGGTAACGTGGCGTGCAGAAGTGGCAATGGAAGGAACGGATTTGCCAGACTTCTCTAAACTTATATGGTCTTCTGCAGATAAAAAGTTAGCATCTATTATTGGCAAGTCTTCAGGAGAGGTGGTACAACTCAAAGCAAATGCTCTTGCAGAAGGACAAGCTAAAACAGAAGTCGATATTAAGGCAAGCTATAGAGGTAAGCATAATATTCGTAAACTAACTATTGTCCCTCTTCAAACGAATGCAATGATTAAGGCTGGGGATATGAACCTTGATGAAGCAGGAGTGACGGAGGATTCGGGCAAGGTTAAAGTTTTGCTTACGCCCAAGAAGGAAGTTAATGCCAAAGAAAATCTCGAACTTCTTATTGAGGCTAAGGTTGGTAAAGCTCAGATTGAGGCAAAGACTTATACATCTGCTGACTATAATATTTATATTATTTGGAACAATGCTCTAGGAGTTCGTAAACTTGCAACGTCAGGAAGCTCCGTTAAGTTTGAGAAAACTTCTAAGGCTAAGTTTAACCTGACTCTTGACTTAGCAACAAAAGTTGGAGCTAAGACAATAACAGTCAAAGGTTCTGCTCAGAACTTAGAAGAGTTCTAACGAAAGATATGAGGGTGCTTAGTCTTAGGACTGAGTACCCTCTATATTATAACACTATTTTACTAACTAAATACTTAAATGAGATGAAAGCTAATAAATTATCTCTTGGACTCTGCTCTCTCTTGCTCTTAGCTACTGTAGCGAAAGCACAGAACCCTGCAGAGTATGTTAAGTGGCAAGGAGAAAATGATAAGTTCTATCAGGCTTATGGGAACTGGAGTTTGGGTAAAGCTCTTTATCCGAGTGTAGCTGAAGATGAAAACTTCTTTATCAGTCGTATTAAGCCTCGTAAACGTTTTAGAAATGCTCAGACACAGGTTGATAAAAACCTAAGTGAAGAGCTCGATAAGAATGTCCTTAATTGGGTGCCTATCGGCTCTGCCAATGATGGCAACTCTAATGCTTTGCCTTCAGGGCGTTTTGATAGTGATGTCTTCTCTATGTGGTCTTATCTGACGCATTATGGCAACTGGACTGCTCCTCTTGTTCGAGTGCCAGCTGCTTTTATGGACGTAGCTCACAAGAATGGGGTGTCAATCTCAGCATTAGCGTCTATTCCTTGGTCTGAATCAATCAATGCCTATGACCAAGGACACGGGCAAAATCTTGCATCTCTTTATGATGGAGGAGCAGAGAAGTTTATTCAATTTTTGAAATATTACGGTATTGACGGCTGGGGAATGAACTCAGAGTTTAGTACAACTTCTACTTTTGCCCATAGACTACAAGATTTTATGGGAGATGTTTATGCCAAAGCAATCACAGAGAAGGAGTGGCCTTCTTATTCTGCTGTATGGTATACGCTTGTTGGCAATAACGGAAGTCTATCAGCAACCAATGGCTTGACAAATAGCAATATCTTCTATTATCATAAGAATGGTCGTCCAATCTCCAACTATGTCTTTGGGAACTATCACTGGGCTAGTAATAATGGACAACAGCTTCAGCTAAATGACCAACTTACTAAGGAGAAAAAACGTGATCCTCGTGAGATTTATGGAGGAATGAACCTTCAAGGGGCTCAAGGAAGAGCTTGGTCTGTACTAAAAAAGTATAAGTCTTCTATTGGACTTTGGGGGGCTCACAACGAGAATATCTTCTATGAGAGTCGTGCAGAGAGAGGCTCAAGCAACGATGTTAAGCAAGCAACCTACCTTGGTAGTACAGAGCGTTTCTTCTCTAACGGAAATCAAAACCCAGCAGATAAATTAAGTATCAAAGATATGCTTACGACATCTTACGATGGCTTACGACATTTCCACGGAGTGAGTGCTTTATCTACTGCGAAGTCCGTCCTTTCTTGGGACTTAGACGAAGAACCTTTCTTCACATTCTTCAATCTTGGTAATGGTAAATTCTTCAACCTTGAGGGGAAAGAAGCCTTCTTTGGAGAATGGTATAATCTAGGGATGCAGGATTACTTGCCTACTTGGCGTTATTGGTTCTCAGAAGACTTCCTTGGCTCTCAAGTTGCTACTAATGGATTGAAGGCGACTTTTACTTGGGACGATGCTTGGTTTGGAGGTTCTTGTATGAAGATTTACGGTCAAACAAGTTCGGAATATCTGCACCTTTTCAAGACTAAGCTTGCTCTTAAAGAGGGGGATAAAATTCGTCTTCGCTATAAAGTCTTATCAGGTACTACAGATATCAAACTTGTTGCTTCTGCAGAAGGTGCTGAGGGAACAGTCATTTCTGCTCCTGTATTAAAGAGTTCTAAGCTTGAGCTTGGAGAATGGGTTGAAACGATTGTTGAGGTTCAGTCTTCTGGTCGTAACGCTCTGAAGTTAGTCGATAAGACAATGGCTGTTGCTGGTCTTCAGTTTGAGAATGCTAATAACCTAGAACTTCTTCTTGGAGAGTTCTCTATCTTACGCAAACAAGTTGATATGCCCGAGAAACCTAGAATTAAGCAAGCCTATACTAAAGTGCTAAAACGTACTTATAAAGGTCTTGACGCTAAGGTTATCTTCGAGATGCCTGTGAAGACTGGTGCTGTTTACGATGCAGATCACGTTTATAATAGTGATGTAAAAACTTCTTTCTTTAAGGTATATGTTAAGCAAGATGGCAAAGAATCTTTTGTAACGGCAACAACTTCTTGGGCTGCTCTGCTATTCTCTGCTCCTTATAATCCAAAGGGCACGAAGGCTATTCAAATTGGAGTTTCAGCAGTTGGTCTTGATGGGGTTACTGAGTCTGAAATCACTTGGAGTGATGAGCTAGAGGTAAAAGACGACTTGCTTAGCATTGATGAAACCCTTGTGATTGACAAGGCTACGATTAAGCCAAATCAAGACTTTACAGTTAAGTTTGAAGACCCAAACCACGCAGAGGCAACGTCTTGGGAAATTCTAAACTCAACGACTAAAGAGGTCGTTAAAACTTTTACTGGAGGTCGTTCATTTACTTATAAACTAGATAAGATTGGTCTTTATGACTTAAAGCTTGTCTTTGATGGAAAGGAAAAGATTTTCCCAAGCTTTATTTCTATCTCTAGTCTTGAGGTGGGGGCTGTGCCTGAAATTAAGGAGTTTACCCTTAATAATAAGGAGGTAGAGCAAGGAAAGGAGTATAAGCAAAAGGTTGATGAAGTGATGAACTTTGCCTATAAAGGAGCAAAAGCTGACGGTGTTGCTTCTCGTGGTCTTAATCTTCGAGAAAATCCACTGAGCGTTGATCCTGCTTCTGTTGGTGTTACATCGAAAGAGCAGTCTTGGACAATCTCTTTCTGGATTAAGTTTGAAAAACTAGTCAAGGGAGAAACTCAGCTCCTAAATATCCGTAACCTAAGTGGAGGTTATCCTGCTAATGCTTGGGGCTACGTTTGGTCTGACTATAATACTAATAATAATACTTACAAGATTTCGCTAAGGTGTAATAGTTCTAACCGTGGTTATCAACAATATTATCAGAACTTTAATATCAACCCTAAGGCTTGGACGCACTTTACTTATCAGTATATCGTTAAGAATGGCTTGTATAATATGAAGCTATACATTAATGGTAAGTATCTTCCTTCTGACAAGTGGGATATTGATGGTGGTGGTCTAGGTGCTATCGCTAGTGGTACGGGTGAAGGTCCAGGTTTTAATGATATGTTTAATTGGCAGTCAAAGAACCGAATAATGGTTGGAGGCTTTGCTAAGTTCCGTGCAGGTGCAGATGGTGTCGTTGATGACTTCAAGTTCTTTAATAGAACGCTTACAGACGAAGAAGTTCTTGAAAATATGTACTCAGAGAAGAAATATGTTAATGGTTTGACAGGTTATTGGAACTTTGAGAATGATGTGGACGAGAATGCTGTCTTTGCTTCTGTGTCGAAAGTTACGGGGGCTAAGCTTATTTGGGGACAACAAGTGGCAGGAACGGCAGAGGGCTCTTCTTCAATCTTGCCTCGTACGCCTTCTTTCGAAGCTGGTTGTCCATTCCTAACGGGAGATAACTTTAAGGTTGTAACGAAGCCAACTTGGCTATTCAAGAAAGCTAATATCACAGATAAAGAAGGAACAGACCAAGTCGGTACTGCTACGATGAGTTATCGCAAAGATGGCGTCTACTCTGGTAAGTTAATCCTATCTAATAGCTGGGGTAAAGCAGAGCGTGTCATCGATGTAATTACTATCGGTAGTGGTCTTAACGCTCTAGAAGAACTAACAGACGAAGTTAGTCTTCAAGCTTTTCCTAACCCATTCATCGAGCAAGTGAACCTACACTTCGCTGAGAATGGTCAGTATGTGATTGGTATTTACGATTTGAGTGGTAAGCTTGTTAGTCGTAAGGTGCTGAATGCTGAGGCTGGTTCTGTTGTCGCAATTAACGTTGATGCTCCTCAAGGCATTTACTTACTTCGTGTTCTGTCTACAGATGGTAAGCTGTTACGAACAATTAAGCTTCAGAAGAAGTAATGATTATTAGGATTTAGACTCATTAATTTGACGTCTAAGTATAATTAAGACGGAGGATGTGCCAAAAAAGATGGCACATCCTCCGTCTATTTTTTTAACGTGAGTTCAATGTAAGGAAACCTTAATATAAACGAGAATTTGATGTGAAGTTTTTATTTATTAAGTTTTTTATTTATAGTACATTTCAATTGGGAAGAGACTTATACTTCATTAATAGCTGTTTTTTCTGCATATTCAAATCCTGCCTTTGTCTTAGCAAAGATCTATGCTATAGACGTTAAACAAGTTCATATTTTGTTGGGGCGTTATGCTCTAAAATTAGAGTATCTGTATTATTAAAGACACTTAAAATAGTTAAATCTATTTACTATTACAATCTACGTGTGACACGTCTCAAGGATAAGTATTTAGCTCTTAGAGAGCGTATCAAAGCCCTATTTAATAGGGAAAATGGAAATAATTCCTAATTACTTATAAAAGTATAAGGAGCGTTCCACAATGCTCCTTTGTATTTTGGCATATAAGCCAAAGTTTTATAATCCCGTGTGTTCACCGGGGAGGTTGCTTGGGTCAATGTCATTTTCATCGTTCGCTGAGCCAGCCGAAGCACCGCCAGCCGAGCAAGTACCTTCATCATTGCATTTGTCGCTTACGCGTTCGAACTGAGCGCGATACTTAAACTCTTTGAACTTCTGACGAGGGACGAAAGTAATACGAGGACTGCGCAAGTCTTCGTGGGTGAATTTTTCGCCTACAGG
>PDWI01006832.1_pt1 | contig 14175 bp, 15 predicted proteins | sample 1430891 | NCBI WGS metagenome assembly PDWI01 (sample SAMN01162508, study PRJNA174530) | Oral metagenome, whole genome shotgun sequencing project. | biome: Marine environment; feature: Marine mammal; material: Swab sample of the gingival sulcus; isolation source: swab sample of gingival sulcus...
ATTGAATTATCCTATATACGGAGAACCAAATTCTTGTTGTACAGAAACTTATTTAGTTATTGGAGGATTTGCAAATAAAAAAAGATGTGAAAATGTAATATCTTACATCAAAACAAGATTTTTCAGATTTTTAGTTTTATTGAAAAAACCGACTCAAAATACTTCTTCTTCAACTTATGAATTTGTCCCACAACAAAACTTTGATGAAGAATGGACAGATGAAAAGTTATATAAAAAATATGGTTTAACGGAGGAGGAAATAGCGTTTATTGAGAGTATGATTAGACCTATGGAATAGGTTAATTGAGAGTTGAGAATTGAAAATTGAGAATTATGGAAGAAATGATTAAATTATATAAAGAATTAAGCATATTATCAAATAAGCCAAACAGAATAGTTTGCAAAGATTTATACCGACAATACTTTAAAAATGAGTTTGAGGCTAAAAGTTTAGAATTATTACTCAAATATAAAGATAAAAAGGTTGCGGATTTTTTTACTAAAAAAAATTTAGAACTACATAAACATTCAAAGAATTATTTAAATTCAGACATCATATACGATATTGACAACACTTTGTGTATTATAGAAAGTGAATTGTTGAGAATTATTAGATTTGAAATACTTTGTAAACAGCAACAGAATATCGAAAATCATTTACAAGAGTTAGAAAAGGTTATTCATTTTAGTAATGATAATGGGAAAATATTGTATTTCATATTAGAAAGACTAAACAAGTCTATTGAAAACAAAGAAATATCCGACATAAAAGATAGTATTGATTTTTTCAAGAATAACATATTATTAAAATCAGTTGATTTAGTTGAATATGATTTTCGTTCAATCAAAATTTACATTAAGAGAATAGAAGATTTTATTAAAAGTTATTTTGATTATTATAAACTACAAGACCAATGAGTAATCTACTAACCCAAAATAAAATCCCAAGAATTTACGCTTATAGTGATGAGCGTTTTGAGGGCTGTTTAAAAGTTGGCTATACCACGAGAGCCGTTTTAGAGAGAGTACAAGAACAATATCCAACCAAAACACCAACACAATCGTGGAAAATCGTATTAGATGAACTCGCTATACGAGAGGACGGTACTTTTTTTACCGACCACGAAATTCATAGACGGCTTACTAAAATGGGCTTTGCTAATGAAAATGGCGAGTGGTTTCGTTGTAATTTAGAGGCTGTGCAATCGGCTATTCTTATGGAAAAGAACAATAAAGACTTTGAAATAAACCGTGTCCACGACTTCAAAATGCGACCTGAGCAACAAAAGGCAGTGGAAAAAACAGTCGCCTACTTTAAGAGTTTTGAGAGAGAGAAAGATGTAATACCTCACTTTCTGTGGAATGCTAAAATGCGTTTTGGTAAAACTTTTGCTTCGTATCAGTTGGCTAAAAAAATGGAATGGAAAAAGGTGTTAGTTTTGACTTTTAAACCTGCTGTTCGCAGTTCGTGGCGTGAAGATTTGCAATTGCATATTGATTTTAAGAATTGGCAATTTGTTTCACAAGATGAAAATGATAAAAGTGAACAAGATATTGATAGAAACAAGCCTTTTGTGTATTTTGCATCATTTCAAGATGTATTAGGTAAGGATAAAAAAACAGGAGGTATAAAAATTCGTAATGAATGGATACACGCTGAACATTGGGATTGTGTGATTTTTGACGAATATCACTTTGGGGCGTGGCGAGATAAATCCAAAGACCTTTTTAAAGATGAGGAAAAAGAGCAATTAAAACAAGATATAGAAGAAAGAAAGGCTCTTGCCAAAGAAAATGGAGAAGATTATATTGATTATTTTGATGAGGATTTAATGCCGATTAAAACTAACCATTATTTGTATTTATCAGGAACGCCATTTAGAGCCATAGGAACAGCAGAATTTATTGAAGAACAGATTTTTAATTGGACATATTCTGATGAGCAACAAGCCAAAAAAGAATGGAATGAACAAAACGGAAAAAATCCCTATTTGGCTTTGCCTAAAATGGTAATGCTTACTTATCAACTGCCTGAAAACATTAGACAAGTAGCACTTAAAGGCGAATTTAATGAGTTTGATTTGAATGAGTTTTTTAAGGCTGAGGGAAATGGTAAAAAAGCCCAATTCAAATATGAAAATGAGGTTCAGAAATGGTTAGATTTTATTCGTGGACAGTATTCGTTAGAACAAGACCTTAAAACAAAAGTGGTTGAGGGGAAAAAAGCACCGATGCCTTTTTCTGATGTTCGCTTGTTACACTCCTTGCAACATACATTTTGGTTTTTGCCTAATGTAGCATCGTGCTATGCAATGGGGAATTTATTGGCAAAAAATACTTTTTTCAATGATTACAATGTAGTGGTTTCAGCAGGAACACAGGCAGGAATAGGTGAACAGGCCTTACCACCTGTAAGACAAGCAATGGGGAGTAATTCTTTACAAACTAAAACAATAACCCTGTCGTGTGGAAAACTTACGACAGGCGTAACGGTAAAAGAATGGAGTGGCGTTTTTATATTACGCAATACTACAAGTCCAGAAACGTATTTTCAAACAGTATTTAGAGTACAGTCGCCTTGGGTTGTTAGAAATCCTGATAAACAATCACCTAACAAAGAAGAAATCATAAAAGAACAGTGTTATGTTTTTGATTTTGCACTAGATAGAGCCTTAAACCAAATTGCTACGTACAGCAGTCAGTTAAATGCTAATCCTAACGAAAATAAAAGTCCTGAACAAAAGGTTGCGGAGTTTATTAAATTTCTACCTGTATTAGCCTATGACGGTGCTGTAATGGAAGAAATAGACGCAGGAAAATTATTAGATATTGCAATGAGTGGAACAACGGCAACGCTACTCGCAAGGCGTTGGGAAAGTGCTTTACTTGTAAATGTTGATAATGTAACCTTGCAACGCTTAATGAGTAATGAAGAGGCTATGAAAGCCTTGATGAGCATTGAGGGATTTCGTTCGCTGAATAGTGATATTGAAACAATTATCAACAAATCGGAAGCGGTAAAGAAAACCAAGAAAGAAGCCTCTGAAAATGATATAGAACTGACAAAAAAAGAGAAAAAGGAACTTTCAGACGAAGAAAAGAAAGCTAAAAGTATGCGTAAGCAAATACAAGAGAAATTGATAAAGTTTGCTACTCGTATTCCTGTATTTATGTATTTATCAGAATATAGGGAACAAACCTTAAAAGATGTAATTGTAAAATGTGAACCTGACTTATTCAAGAAAGTAACAGGACTTACGGTTGAGGATTTTGAATTATTGGAAAAAATAGGTGTTTTTAATGGTGCTTTGATGAATGACGCAGTCTTTAAATTCAAACGCTATGAGGATAGTTCTTTGAGCTATACAGGTATTGAGACTTATGACAATTTACCGCAAATAGGTGGTTTTGATACTACGGTGAAGAGGGCTGAATATGAAGAAATGAAATAGGAATAAAAAAATAAAAACATAAAAACATAAAAACATAAAAACAGGAAATAGTAATAGTTATAATCGGAATTATAGGTTTTGTGTTAAGTAAATCAAGTGCAAACACACAAAATACAAGACCTAATAGATAAAAAATAATAGATATGTCAACAGTTCATGTTTTTTCGAAACAAAATCACAAGAAACGAAATGAATATATTCCGTGGTTTGATACTCTATATGAAGATAAGATTATTTACCATACAGCAGGATATAGTTTTATCTTACAACTAATAGAATTAGACCTACAACATAGTGGTAAAATTAAAGGGAAAGGGCGTATTTATAAAAAAATAGGAAAACAAGTATTGACTGTATCCCATATGCTTTCATACGACTACCAAACAAGATTGGAAAAACAAAATGAGGTAAGCAATCTTCCTTTGAATACAATTCTTAGTTTTGATTCTAATTGGTTTGCCACTTCGACCTATTCAGAAAACCTCAAATCTTTTTTAGGAAGTGGCTTTGTTATGTGGCTTCGTCCTGATTTTGTGAAATACATTGAGCAACTTGTACAATATGGCGATAATGAAGATACCTTGAAAATATTGTCGAATAAATAAATTAAAAAAAGAATAAACACATAAAATTTTGAACTACAAAAAATACGATTTTTCAATAAAACTGCATTTTAAATTATACATTTTTTATATATTTGTGCTTTATTAGAAGTGCAAAACATATAAAAATTTAGAAAAGATGAAAGAAATATATCAGAAATATCGTACCATTTTAGAGCATACGCAGACTGATTCTACTCGTTATTTATACGCTAAAATAGCGTGGGATAGCCGTATGATAGGTGTTGTTGGGGGGCGAGGCGTGGGCAAAACAACATTGATTTTACAACGCATCAAGCGAGATTTGGATATAGAAAAATCGCTATATGTTTCGGCAGATGATTTGTATTTTTCAGAACATCGCTTGTTTGATTTGGCAGATGATTTTTACAAAAATGCTGGGGAATACCTCTTTATTGATGAAATTCACAAGTACGAAAATTGGTCGCAAGAGTTGAAAAATATATACGATTCGTTTCCCTCTTTGAAAGTAATTTTTACGGGGTCGTCGGTCTTGGATATTTTGAAAGGGTCGTCCGATTTGAGCCGTAGAGCCGTGATTTATAAAATGAAAGGGTTGTCGTTCAGAGAATATTTGAACTTTTTTCATCAGCAAAATATAGCCCCTTTTTCATTGGAACAAATTTTGAAAAATGAAGTAAAACTAACCGACATCAAACACCCTTTGCCGTTGTTTAGGGAGTATCTTAAAAATGGGTACTATCCTTTTGGTCAAGAAAGTGAATTTGCTATTCGCTTGGAACAAGTGGTCGTGCAGACTTTGGAAACGGACATTCCGCAATACGCCAACCTCAATGTAAGTACAAGCCGAAAGTTGAAACGACTGTTGGTTATTATTGCTGAAAGTGTTCCGTTTAAGCCAAATATCAGTAAAATAGCGAATTTGTTGGGGGTTAGTCGTGGCTCGTTGGATGATTATTTTTCGTATATGGAACAAGCAGGACTTATTGCTCAACTACGCAGTGAAACTAAAGGAATTAGAGGTTTAGGAAAAGTGGATAAGGTGTATTTAGAGAATCCTAATTTGATATTGAATTTATCTGCTGATAAGTCAAATGTTGGCAATATACGAGAGACTTTTTTCCTCAATCAAATGTCGGTTTATAACGAGGTTACTTCCTCTAAACAAACAGATTTTTTGATAGGCGACTATGCTTTTGAAATAGGAGGAAAGAACAAAACTGAAAAGCAAATTAAGACGATAGCAAATGCCTTTATCGTAAAAGACGATATAGAATACGGTTACAAAAATGAAATTCCTTTGTGGAGTTTTGGATTTAATTATTAGAAAAAAATATGAGTATAAAACTAATACTTTACAATATTATCATTCCTAAAATTATTTTAGAAGAAAAATACAATGGGGGAATTGATAGTTACAAAGGAAATGATGGGATATTGCGTTAGAATAAAAATTATGAAAATGAAAAAAGCTACGGTACTACTACTATTTTTACTATTATCCTATACTCAATATGGGCAAAAAGCTAAGTATATTACCGATAATTCAGACCCTGACAATCCTCTTTTAGTCTTTGTGGAAAATGGAAAAAAGACAGTGGTTAAAAATGCAATTCCTATAAATGATATTCTCTATTCTCCTATGATTGAGCATCAAGGGGATTATAATTTTGATGGTTATCTTGATGTTTTAGTTGCGTGGACAGCAGGAGGGGGAACTTGTTGTGAAAGTCGAAATCAATTGTTTTTCTTTGACGGCAAGAAATTTTATAAATCTGAGGTGTTGGGATATGCCTTAACAGATAAGACAGTAACAAGAAATGCAGAAGGAAAATATCGGTTTATGATGCGTGAAGATGACAACGAGGGGGAAGATGAAGTTTGTAGTATGAAAACTATTGTGTGGGGCGTAAAAGGTTTTCGAGCTGTAAAATTATTAGAGATACACGATAAGTTTATACAAGCCCCAATAGAAATACGTTCATCTATATTTCACAAAAAAGGAGTTAATAAAGAAAAGGAGCAAATTTTATATTATGATTTAGACAATGACGGTAAAAAAGATAAAATAATTTGCAAATACTGGGATAGGTGGGACAGTATGTTTTGGCACATAGCTTTTGCTAATGGCAAAGAATTTGACGCAAAGAGTGATGCAAGGCGTATTGGAGTTTTAAGTACAAAAACGAATGGAGTTTACGATTTAGTACATGATTGTGGAAATATTTTTAAATGGAATGGGAAAGAATATAAAGAGGTAAAGAAATAATAGTTTTTAATAATTAAATTTTATGTTTTATGAAAAAAGTGTTTTTATTTTTAATGCTAATTGCGTTTGCAGTATTTAATCAAAGTTGTGGAGATAGTGATAATTCTCCTAAGAATCCCAATGAAGATATTTCAATAAATCCACCTGAGTGGATACAAGGCACTTGGGGAACTCCTGCAAATGAATTTTCAGAAGCAGTTCCTACATTTAGATTCACTAAAGATGATGTGATTACAATTGCGGGGATGCAAGAATTGTCAAATAAGGAAAATATAAAGTCTGGTAAAGGTGTGTATGATAAGATAAAAGTAGAAGAGACAATTACAGATTCTGCATATTACCTAAAAATTACATTTGGTGCTAATTCTATCATTTATAAATTTAAAAAAGTTACTGAGAATAAGATAAAATGGATACAACAGAACGGTATTCCATCCCCTTATCTTTCTCGCCTTTAAAAATAAAAGACTGTCAAATAGAGACAGTCTTTTTATTTAAATGTTTAAATCGTTTTTAAGAGACTTTCTCTGTTTGTTTAAGGGAAAGCCTCTTTTGAACGATTATCGTGGCTTAAAATTAATATTTTATTAAACATGTCTTTAATTTATAAAACTACTGGAGTTCCTTTTTTGTAATTCCAATTTCATGTAATATTTGATTAAGATACTTTTCTACTGTCCCTTTTGCACATTTAGATAATTCTCTGACTTTAGCTTGTGTAATATTTCCATATTTTTCAAAATCCCAATTCAAAATAACATTTCTTATTTCTTGAATAACTTTATTTGTCCTAGCCTTGTTGATTGCTTTCATTGTTCGACTACGCTTTTCTTTTGTTGTAATTTGTTCTGTATATATGTACCTACGCTCTTTTTATTACATCTAGGTTTTAAGAGATTTCGTTTATTGTATTTTTTATTAAATATCGTATCTACCTCATTTCTTGAGAGTGGTGGTTGCATCTTTTTGTTTGCCTCTACTACTATCTTTTTTAAGAGTTTCCTTGATGCTTGAGGATTTAATGCAATGAGTTGCTCTGTGCTTGAACTTAATATTTTTTCCCGTTCCCCTTCTTTTATTTCTCGATAAGGCAAAAAATATTCTGCATAAGATAGTTTCTTGCCTAACACCTCTACTAAATCTACAATTCCATTATTACTCTCTTTTTCCAAATCCAAATTTAAACTTTGCACCACCTCCTTTAGGTTATTAAAGATTAAATTTTCCTCATGACAGTCGTAACCTATATTTTTATTATTTGTCTCACTGTCTTGGGGTATTTCAAATGCTGGGAGTATAATAGTCTCTGCATTGGGGTTGTAATATACATCGTGGTCATAAGACAATACAGTAAGTCTATCAGTTGATACAGCATTAAAGTCTACAGGAATATCAAGCCTTCCTGCAACATCTCTACATTGCTCTTTTAAGTGATAAGCATCTAATCCCTCAACTTTTAATATTGTAGTATATCCGCTGTTTGACAAGCTCCTCCAATAGGCAGCAACATAACGCCTATCCACATCTCCCATATCAAATTTAGGATTATCAATATCAATATACATATACCCTGTTGGTATTGAAACATTTTCTCCTTTTATATAGTCATTTTCATAATTGAAGTTTATTGCAACACACGGAAGCTCTCCTTTTATTTTGTCATATTCTTTACTTCCTTTTCCGTAACTTCGAGCTTCTTTTATCTGTTTAAGCTCCTTTCTATCCTCTGATTTTATGTAATTCGTTAATTCCTCTAATGAATTAAAATTACGAGTTATTTTCCTTTTTGTAAAGGCTTCCACTACATTGAATTTAACTTTATTTTTTTCTGTCATATAGTTTCTATTTTTTAGACAAAGGCATAGCCTAAGCATAGTTGTTAGACTATGCCTTATGTCTTGTTTATAAATATCTTTTATTATATACTCGAATCGAGTATTTGATGAATCTCTTAAATAGTTAGAGTAACTATTTTATTGAATATTTGCTGTTAAGCAATTTGTAATTGTATTCTCAAAATCGATGGCTGTTTTTTTCTTTTTGGAAAGTAGCCACGCAAATAATTCCTCTTTTTTGAAAAACAGTTTGCCTCCTTCTGTTGGTGCATAAACGGGCAGATTGCTATTGCCTTGACTACTTAACTTGTAGATATAGCTTTCTTGATAACCTGTAAGTAAAGCTGCTTCCTTAACTGTTAAAACCTCCTTGTTTAAAATAATAGCTAAATTCATAGCTGCTTTTAAAGCTTTTACATCGTCTCTAATTTGTAAAAGTGTTTCTTTTGCTTCTGTAAAAAATTTTTTCATACGCATTTAATTTATTAAAATTAATTTGATGCAAAAATACAAAAAAGGCAAAAGAGTTCAAAGTGCTCTAATTTTAAAGTTAGAGTTTTAGTTTTTGTAAATATTTGTTTGTTAGATAATTGCGTATTTATATTCAGTTTGATGTTAGAGTATTTTTAGAATTTCTTTCTGTTTGGAATCGCAAGGGGACTTTTGATGACTCATTGCTTTTGAATCTATATCTAAATGTTTGCAAGTAAAGCAGTGGGATGCTTTTTTCCAAATGTCTTTTCTTGTTGCAATATATCCGTGTTTGAGTAATTGAACAATAAAAAAATACAGCTCACTTTTTCCTTTACGCCAATTAATTTGTTTAGTAATGTATTCGTTTTTAAATATCTTTAGAAATAAGTTTCTATCTATGTCATCTATAAAATATCCCCTTTTTAAATTGTAATGCAGATTGTGTAGTTTCCAATCTTCAACATTACTGGAATATGAGCATATTAAAGACTTTCCATCTAAAAATGTAATTAAAGAGGGGAATTGTTTTTTTAGTTCTTTTTTTTGTGCAGGAGGGATTACGTCAAAATAATTAAGAATGATATTTTTTAGTTCTTCTCTTATTTGGTTTGAGATTAGTCTATAATAGCCTTTGTCATATATTTCCACTTTTGATATTATTTCATTGACGCTTTCTATTAAAGAGTGTAGTTCTTTTATTTCTGATAAAACATATTCTTTTTCTTCTGCTTTTGAAAGAAAAGCTACGTGTGAGTGAAATTGGTCTAATCCTTCTGCAAGAGCTTTTTTTATTTTGTCATGAATGATTTTTTTTATGAAGATTTTTCTTATTTTGTTTTTTACTAATTCATATATAGGCAGAGGAAAAGCGGAGAAACTTTTGTTTGCATAAATCTCAGATAGTTTTTGTTTTTTGTATATCTCTTCAAAGTCAAAGAAGTCGATATATACAATAATTCCTTTTTCCCTTTCTGTTTCTATAATTTTATGTCGGCTATTATTGTATTCACGAAATATATTGTCAATCAGGTTTTCGGTTATAAGGTGCTTTATTTCAGAAAATACCGAATCCTTGTTTTTGTCAATTTCCTCTTTGTTGACGATGTAATATTCTTTTATAGAACTAAATAATTCGTTTTTTTCCAGTATTTCATTTGGCATGTCTTCGATATTATATTCTGTCATTATCTAAAACTTTTATATTTGAACTATGATTTTATTCGTTAATGTTGTTTAGTTTAACTGATTCATTGCTCCATCTAAAATATCACTTCCAAAATCTTGCAGGTAATTTTTAGTTACCGAAACATTTGAATGTCCCATTAATTCACTAATAACTGTTTCTGAAACGCCGTTGTGTTTTAGGTGTGTAGCAAAACTATGTCTTGCAACGTAACTTGTTAAATTTTTATCTATACCGACTGTTTCCCCAATAAATTTTAGTTGTTTGTTAAACTTTCTAAGTTCTCTCTTATATCTGCCATTAATTTGACTGTCTGTTAAGCCATATTTATGAATAATAGGAAATACAAATTCTGTATTTTCAGATTGAGGATTTTCTTTAAAGAAAATAAGAATTTTTACAGCTTCTTGGTGTAGCTTTAAATTGAAATTCTTTTGCGTTTTATCTCGTTTATATATCAATCTGTCATCTTGAATGTTAGCCCACCTTAAATAAGCCATATCTTTAAAATTCATTCCCCCAGAATAATAACTGAACAAAAACATTTTATAAGTATTAGTACATTCTTTATGGCTATTTATATCAAATGCCTTAAACTGTATAAACTCTGATTTTGTAATTGCAATTTTATTGGATTTTCCTTTTAGTTTGGAAATCTTGTATTTCTTAAATGGATAATCTGATTCTTTTGCATATTCATTTCTGATTGCGAGATTATATGTTCTACGCACATCTCTCATTCTAAAAGCAATTCCTCCCTCTGTATATGTTTTACGTAAAAAGTGTTCGTAGTCATCAAGAAATGCTGGTGTAATTTGTTTAAATGTAATGTTTTTATCAGCAAATTTAAATAGAGAATTGTAAGTGTCTTTTAATGCTTTTGCATAACCAAACTTCTTTTCTTCATCTAGTCTTGTTATTCTTTTAAGCATAAAATCACTGACAGTTACTTTCTTTACCTTATTTTTGTTAAGTCCTGAAATATAAGTGTTTTTTATGTCATCTAAAGAATAGTCATCTCCAATAGCCTCTAGTCTATCAATAGCACTTTGTAGTTTCATCTCGTGAGTTCTTAAAGCCTCATTTATTTCTTTATAGCTAGGATATTTAGATTTAAGTCTTTTGTTTTTTGTATCCCAATCTTCTTTTTTGCAACTAAAAGGTAAAGTTATTATCTTTGACCTCGTACCTAAGTAGATTTTGAACACAATAGGGAAAGTCCCGTCTTTCTTAGGTTTGTTCGTTCTTTGTAGTAATTGAATATTTGCCATATTGATGCTATTTTTGGGTCAAGTTCTGGGTCAAGTTTATAGGTCAAAAGTAGTCAAAAAAAGTAAATAAAACAAATTGAGAATATCTGTAAACTGTTGATTTATTGGTGTTTTAGAAACAAAAGTAAATAAAAGTAAAAACACTAGCATCTGACTGTTAATCAGAGGGTCCTTGGTTCAAGTCCAAGAGGGGGAGCAGCAGAAAATCAGCCACTTACAAGATTTTGTAGGTGGTTTTTTTATTTCTGGGTCGAACATAGGTCGAACAAATGAGAAATTTATAGAATCATTTATTAAAAGACTTTTTTCTTTATTTTTTTTAGTTGTCTTCTTGTAATATTTTTCCTTTAAGAGTTCATTTTAGTTCATATTAGTTCATATTAGTTCACACTCTTCCTAAAACAAGAGAATTCTCAAAAAAAACTCAAATATTTGTATATGATTTTAAAACAAATGATATGCAAACAACACAAACAACTTTCTTACAAAAAGAAATTCTCACATTAGAAGAAGCCTGTTTGTATATGGGGATTTCCAAATCGACTATGTACAAACTTACTTCTCAAACCAAGTCTATTACATTCTACAAGCCAACAGGAAAACTTATTTATTTCAAGCGTAAAGATTTAGATGACTTTATGCTTCAAAATAAAAATCTGTCTATAGACAAGCAGTTGGAAAATAAATTAAAGGAACTAAAAAGATGAAGAATGAAATACCTTATATCAGAATAGGAACTAGTTATTTCAAAATAGTTCAAGTTCCAACTATAAATGATGAGTTTAACGAAACTCTAATCAAATGGGACAAGAATACTATAATTCAAGACCATAATAGGGACTTTTTAAGTAAAATACCCAAGTATGACGGAAGTATTTGTTTTCCAAACCACATTGAGTTTTCAAAAGAGATTTACGGATTTTACAACACTTATTCGCCTTTGAAATATCAACCGAAACAAGGACAATATGAAAATACCTTAAAGTTTTTTAAGCATATTTTTGGAAATCAGTTTGAGTATGGTTTGGATTACTTCAAATTACTGTACGAAATACCACAACAACTATTACCCGTGCTTTGTTTGGTCAGTAAAGAAAGAGCCACAGGAAAATCTTCATTCTTAAAATATCTCAAGGAAGTTTTTGGACACAATATGTCTTATTTGGATAGTCACTCACTAAATTCAAACTTCAATTTTGATTGGGGGAACAAACTTATCTTAGGATTGGACGAGGCATTTTTTCAAAAGGAAGAAATTACCGAAAAAATTAAGTATTTGTCTACGAGTAACAAAAACAAGATTGAGGCGAAAGGAAAAGAACGCTTTGAAGTAGATTTCTTTGGGAAATTTATAATGTGTTCTAATAAAGAAGATAGTTTTATTAAAATTGATGCTGACGAAGTTCGATTTTGGATAATTAAAGTTCCGAAAATTGAGATTGAAGATGTAAATCTTTTACAAAAACTGAAAAAGGAAATCCCCGCTTTTTTGCACTTTACAAAACAGAGAGATTTCGCGAGTGAAAAGAAAACAAGAATGTGGTTCACTCCGAAACAGATTTATACTCCAGCACTTAAAAAATTGGTCAGTAATAATCGCAACCGAGTAGAAAAAGAAATTGCCCAAATTTTAATTAGCGTATTGGAAAAATTCGATTTAGATAAGGTTGATTTTGTTCCGTTAGATTTACTCAATGCGTTAAACAAAACGAGAGTAAAAACCGACCTAACACAAATCAGAACTATTCTTAAAAAAGATTGGAAAATAAAGAATCAAAAGAACTCCCTTTCATATCGGAAATTTACCGTTTTGAGCGACGGAGATATTGTGCTTACGGATACTAAAGGTCGTTATTTTTCAGTGGATAAAGTTTTTTTGATGAAAAATTTTGATGAATTGATGAATAATGAATAAACATAGATATAACTTTTTAGTAATAAGTGGATTAGACTGCTCATCGTTTTGTCATCGTTTTGTCATCACTTTTAAAAAGGCATAAAAATGATGAACAAAAAAAATCAAAAATGATGAAACGATGAAAAAGTGATGACCTCTTGAAAACCTTATCAATAAATAGATACAGGTGTTTTATTCATCATTTCATCAAAAAATCACAGAATTTATAATGCAGAAACGAAAAGAGGATATTATGGAAAAATTAGAACAAAATTTTGCAAAATTATGGGTAGAAAATAAGAACAATCAATTGACCTCATCAGAAATGTTGATATACCTATTTTTGACTTATCAATGGAAGAAAAATAGCTATCAAAAATTTACTTATTCCGATTATAAAATGGCAAAAGATTTGAAGTTGTCAAGACAAACGCTGATGAAAGCTAAAAAGAAATTACGGATAGTAGAATTATTAGAATTTTCGCACTGTACAGGAATGCCTACAGTTTACAGTTTTCCTGAATTTAAGCCAGTGTATCGAGAAAAAAACAAGGAGGGGATAAAAACTGTTGTTGATTATAAAATTATAAAAGATACTCCTACAAAAAATGAATTTGTTGAGTATTTAAAATTATCACCCAACTATAAAGAAAATTTACTGCCTGATATTTTGAAAAAATATGATGAGTTAGAGCAAGAAGATTGGATAACACAAAATGGTAAAATTTCGGATTGGAAAAAAGAAGCAAGGCGAATTATTTCAAATATAATGTTGTCAAATTTCAGAAAGAATCAGTAAGATTATTTACTAGTCTAAAATGTATAATTTCCTTTTCTTTCTGCATATAATTTACTAGTAAAGCATCATAATTTCAGAGGTCTAAAAAAGTGTATTGCAAGATGTGTCTTTGTACCCACAAAATTAGCATTTTGTACTGGTCAAAAACATTCTTGCCCTATGGGAGGAAAAAACTCGGAACTCGTTTTTGCGAACAAACTTAATCAATATCAAAGTGAAAAATACAGAAGAAACAACAATTAAAATACGAATAAAAAAAGAGCAAAAAAAGGAATGGCAAATGTTTTGCGAAAAGGAAAATATTTCGTTGACCAGTTTGATTTTTGATTCGGTAGAGAAAAAAATGCTTAATAGTGATAGGCGAAAAATCCTCCATTTTATCGAAGAGCAAGATAATATTTTTGCTAAAAT
>PDWI01006834.1_pt1 | contig 14174 bp, 9 predicted proteins | sample 1430891 | NCBI WGS metagenome assembly PDWI01 (sample SAMN01162508, study PRJNA174530) | Oral metagenome, whole genome shotgun sequencing project. | biome: Marine environment; feature: Marine mammal; material: Swab sample of the gingival sulcus; isolation source: swab sample of gingival sulcus...
AAGCTTAGAATATAGGTGCATCGCTCGTATATACAATCCTGCGCAGCGATACAAAGGAAGAAATATGAAAAAGTTTGTGTTATGTATAACACTTGCGCTGCTTTTTGTTGTTTCTTGCACGACAAAAGACAGTCAAAATTTTGAGGCAAGACCCTATCTCGAAAGGATTTCAACAGAAACTTTCTTCAAAGACTACGCTCAGTTTATAACTGACAATAAAATTCAAAAAGATCACTTTTATGCACACAAACTAAAAAATGCCCCTGTTGGAAAATATATACAGCTCAAAGTCTACAAGCGTAGCAATAATAAGATAGAAGATCGTCTATCTACTTCTTGGATAATAGAAAAAGATAGTAGCCCTATCATTGCCATTTTTAAAGGTAAGCAAGGTGATCAATTTGCTGTATTTAAAAGCAAATATGAGTACCAACTCTATGACCTCTCTTTCAAAGAAAACATCTTCTTCTCCTCAAATATAACAACAGGAGCAACTGCGGGACTTCATATTGTAAGAGAAACTCCTTTCTGGCTAAAGTCTAACTTGAAGCTAGACAAAACAGGTCAACACTACTCAACCCTAGAAAATATTTTCGATGAAAAAATACCTAATGACATTGATGGCTATTTTATGACCATTGATTTCAAAGAAAAACCATAGCTATGCAATCCGTAGCGCTCGCTATATGATATATGAGAGCGCTACACAAGGATGAACACCAGAAGCACGCGCAACAAGAGGCAAAGATTATGACATACACCATAGAAAACACATATCTAAAAGTCAGTGTTGATACGCTTGGCGCAGAACTTGTAAGCATCATAGACAAGGCATCAGGACGAGAAGTACTCTGGCAAAAAGATCATAAAATTTGGGGACGACAAGCTCCCGTGCTTTTCCCCTATGTAGGTCGCCTCAAGGGTGGGCGCTATGAGCTCGATGGCAACACCTACGTAGGCAAGCCTCACGGTTTTATCAAAGACTTAGAACACACGTGCATCGAACAGAGCACGAACAGCTTGCACTTTATAAAAGAAGCTGACGAAAAAACGCTGAGCCTTTTCCCTCGCCGCTTCTTGTTCGAAACTATCTTTAGCCTCGACGGACACACGCTCCGACAAAAGGTGCGCATAAGCAATCTCGATACAAGGACACTCCGCTTTGGACTAGGCTTCCACCCTGGCTTTGCCCTCCCCTTCGACAATAAGCACACGACCGCAGACTATGAACTTCGCTTCGACACAGCTCAAACTCCGATAGTCTCAGAAATTGAGCTTGAAGGAGATGATATAGGATTGTCTCTACCGAGTTCACATCCACTTTGTGAGAATAACCTCGCAATAGAGCTCCACGATAGACTTTTTGAAAACGACTCCCTTACCCTCACTAAGCTAAGTGCCAAGACCCTGAGCCTGGTAGAAAAAGACACCGGTCGCAAGATATGTGTAGGAATTGCAAACTATCCCAATGTGCTTCTCTGGAGTGCGATTACTCCGACGATGCGCTTCATCTGCATAGAGCCTTGGGCTGCCTTACAAGATGCGGTCGACGCTTCGGGTCAGTGGGAAGACAAGCCCTGCGCTGCAAAACTCACTCCCAAAGAGAACTGGGAAACAGATCTCGTGATAAGCTTCGAGCTATAGCAAGGACTTAGGTCAGCTGAGGCTTATCACGAGGCTATAGCTTGGCAGAGCGACAAGCTAGCGACGCAAGGGCTACCAAGTTATCTTACAAGCTTCTTTGGGATCCGAAGAACAGGTCTGAACAAGCGTTATATCAAAATGAGACTCGGTAGTAATCTTTTTTATTTTTTCTAAATAAGCTTTTCCCTCGTCTGTTTCGTTCAAATTCTTAGAATCTTTTAAACTCTCTCGTAGATCTTTGGGAATACTTTCGATATAGGCGACGAGCTCCTTAGCTCCCTGAATAGCCTGTATAATCTTAGACCTCATTACAAGATATTCATCCCAGCCCTGTTGAGTTTTGATACCGGCACTGACCTTGTCCCCATAAGCAAGCAACAACTCTAATTTTTTTCTCTTGAAATTAAAAATTTTAACAATAGATGACATGTCTTTAGGCGCGATACCTACTACTTCGATAATTTTCTGAACCTCCGCATCTAATGCTTTGAACTCATCCGTCTTTAAAAAATTTTCTTCTATCTCTGTTATGAGCGTATGATCGTTAGCCCCTTGGAGCTCTGTTGCATGTGCCAAAAGACCTTCTGGAGTTTTTGGAGCAGGATAGTTTTGTGACGAAGTAGGCACGGGAGCTGTAGTCCCTGGAACACTTCCTTTTTTCCCATCCTTCTTTTGACCGACATTGGGCTCCTTACAAGAAGCGATAAAAAGGACAAAAAAGATTATTGCAAACAAAATAACATTCTTTTTCATATCATTCTCCTGAGCGCTCGATTGTATCTAAGAGCAGGCATCATATCAATATATATGCTTAGAATATGCGTGCCTGCGAAAGCTATCGGCAAGTTTTTAAGAATTTAAATTTATTGATTTTTTGCCGATAATAAGCGACAATAGCTATAGCAAGGAGTTTCTATGGACTATCTAAGCACTCGTGAAATGGCAGAAAAATGGGGTATATCGGAGCGAAGCATAAGGAACTACTGCGCACAGGGCAAAATTTCTGGAGCAAGACGCAATGGAAAAAAATGGATAATCCCACAGGATGCCTCTTGCCCCAAAAAAAGCCTCAAGAAGAGCACACAAGCGATCCCCCTACTCCTCGAGCGCCTGCTCGAAGAAAAGAAAGCACGCATAAAAGGCGGCATATATCACAAGCTCCAGATTGAGCTCACCTACAACTCCAATCACATAGAAGGCAGCAAGCTAAGCCAAGATCAAACGCGCTATATCTATGAAACAAATACCATACTCCAAACTGGAAAAGCGCTTCTTGTAGACGATATATTGGAAACCGCAAATCATTTTAGATGCATAGATATAGTTCTCGACCAAGCGATGCATAATCTCACCGAGAGCTTTATCAAGCGTCTTCACTTGAGTCTAAAGAACGGAAGTTCGGATTCGAGAAAAGAGTGGTTCCTCGTCGGTGCTTACAAAAAGCTTCCCAATGAGGTGGGCGGCACAGAAACGACCGCGCCAGAACTCGTAGAAAAAGAGATGAAAAAACTGCTTGCAGACTATAAGCGCCTAGAGACAAAAAGCCTCGATGACATACTCGACTTCCATTATCGTTTTGAGCGCATACACCCCTTTCAAGACGGAAATGGTCGCATAGGACGACTTATACTCCTCAAAGAGTGTCTCAAACACAATATCGTCCCTAGCATTATTGACGAGAGGCTCAAGCTCTTTTATTACCGCGGGCTGAGCCAATGGCCACACGAACGAGGCTATTTGCGAGACACCTTCTTGAGTGGACAAGACACGGTGAAGCGCTACCTCGACTACTTCCGAATTCCCTATTGATTTCGCGTAAGACGCCCACGGAGCGCGCGCAGCAGCGCACAGCGTAATGCGCGACGAGGGGACAAAGTCCTCGCGTGTGAGCACACAAAGGCGGCCCTGCGCGAGCGCCCCTCGAGGTGCTAGTGAGGCATACGGGAGAGGCGCTCCAGGTCGCGTATAAGCTCCTTAGGGAAGAGTATCTCCTCAGCACTCTCGATAGCGAAGTTGTCCGTCATACCCACGATATAATCCATAACCATAAGGTTGGTAGATCCGTCATAGCCCATATATGGCTCTTTCATACGCTCATAATACTTAGCGAAACGGCGCGCGAGCTCGTTCTTCTCAAGGCGTGGAAGCTCGTTGTGCTCCTCAAGATAACTATGTATATCCTTGAGATAGCTATGAAGCGCGGTGAGAATACGGCGGAAAGACTCGTGGCTCTGCTCAAGCACATCGGATTTATAAATGCTCTGGTAGTTAAACTTGACGAGCGCCTGCATCGCCTCAAAAACAGGCTCAGACAGTGCGATACATCCTTCCTCTGGCGAGGTTCTCAGTATATCACTCACAAGCGAGTTGATAATCTCACCGTTGGTTCTACCGAGGCGCTCTACCACGAGGTCTGGAATATCCTTGTCGCTAATCATACCGAGTGCAAGCGCGTCCTCGAGATCTCGCCCCACATAAGAAATGCGGTCTGAGAAGCGGACTATCGCTCCTTCTTGAGTACTTGGCATATGAGTGAGTTCTTTGAGCTTACGCAAGTTACCCTTATAAGGATCACAAGGGATGCTTCGTGTAAAACTCTCTCCGCAGTGGCTTACTATACCATCGCGCACCGCGTAGGTAAGGTTGAGCCCCTCGCCATGGTCTGCCAAAAACTCGAGTATGCGCAAGGCGTACAGTTCGTGATGATACCAGTCGTAGCCAAGGTCCTGAAGGATGTACTCCCCCGTGTGCCCAAAAGGCGGATGACCAATGTCGTGGCCCAGTCCAATGGCCCATGCAAGGTCGGAATCGAGCCCCAAACCCTTGGCGATAGTCGACGCAATAGACGCCACATGCATTACATGCTCAATGCGCGTACAGATGTGATCGTTCTTAGGCGAAAAGAAGACCTGCGTCTTGTGCTTGAGCCGCCGAAAAGGCAATGAGTGCAACAAAGCTGTCGTATCTCTAAAGTACGCACCGCGCACATCTTCTGGGCGTGGAATTGCACGCTCTTTCATCTGACTTATCGTGAGCTGACCTCGTAATAACCTATTCTCTACCATACGAATATATGGTAAAATAAGAACTTAGAATATGCAATAGAAAGAGGAGTGCCTATGATTTTGGCATTAGCGATAGTATCGATACTCCTACAGGGCTTCGTCGTGATATGGATGCTTCCATTATTTGCGACCAAGGGCGCTTGGCAGCGCATTTGGCACCTATGGGGAATTATTTCCGGAGTAATGGTAATTTACCGAATTTTGGATCTTGTTCGACTGCTTTCTGGCAGCTTGCCAGTGGAATCACAAGAGCTCCTCTTTACCTCTCGAGTTTCGATCGGACTCCTCTTTGTCGCAGGAGTTATTTTTGCGCGACAATACTACAAGCGTATTCTAACCAAAGAGGCAAGCATCACAGACCTCGAAAACAGATATGACGAACTCGCTCTCGAGCACAACGAACTCGTAAGCACCATATCTCCCAATGGCGGATTTGGCGGAACCGCAATGCACAACCGCCTCCAGTACAAGGCCTCCCCGCTCTTTGCAGAGACCATCGTGCAGTCTTTTATGCCTCGCGTATTTTCGAGTGCTTTCGATACCATCACTGCACCAGCTTGTGTGGTAGCCAACGGTAAGATACAGCGCTGCAACGAGGCTTTCCTTGCCCTCGTGGGGCTTATGTCTGACGAAGTCCTCTATACCCCAGCTAAGGAGCACATCAGCGGCATCGACAAGGGCGGCGACACCTACATCAATCGCCATCACGGAAGCCCTCTCGCAGTTGCTATCGAGACCCTCCCCTTCGTGGGAAGAAAAAATGCAGTGCTCTCGCTTGTTATCGTATTGCCTGCGGCACCTAAGGGCGGAGTTCAGTCCCTCGAGGCAGCCGAGCAGGCGCAGAAAACCATCGACGCCTTGCGCGCCAACCTCGAGTCCAGCACTGATGAAGTGAAGACTTGGCAGCACGATTATTACACGCTTCACGAGGACATGCGCTTCTTGCAGGAGGAGATCCTTCGCCTGAGAGCGCAGAGCAGCGCAAAGGCTGTGGCCAATACAGCTGATATGAGCAACGCTGGCAGTGCGCGAGGTATGGGCAGTGTAGATCTTGCAGCACGCGGTAGTGCGGACGCGATGAACGATGCCATGCGAGCTGCAGAGCGGGTTGCCCCTCAGACCTTCGAGAAGACGATTAATGACGATATAGACGAAACGATTGAGCGCGTTATCGATAGTGCGAGTGATGATTATGTGGCTGTCGCAGCCGCTGCTACTCATGAAGAAAGTGGCTTACTCGGTGCAAACGATGCACGCTTTGCGAAAGGTCTCAGCGAGCGTATCTCATACCTCGAGGAGATTTTGCTCGAGAAAGAAGACGCCATCGCGAAACTCAAGGAAGCATATAGAAGTCTCGAGACCGAGTATGCAGAATCTCAGGATGTCATAGGATTGTGGGACACAAGAGAAGCCAACCTCGAAGAGATAAGCAAGGAGCGCGATGAAGCTCAGGCTTTGATTCAGGCGCTTGAAACTCAGTTGGATGAAGCCAAGGCAAGCCTCGAGCAGATGAGTGCCGAACTCGAGACGAAGACTCAGGAGAACAGCGAGCAGATAGAAAGCTTGCAAACTCAGCTGAGCGAGCTCGAAAGCAAGCAGGCAGAAGAACTCACTGCTATCGAAGAAGAAAAGACGCAGGCTCTTGCAGAACTTGAGACCCAGAAGAACGAAGCTCTTGCTGCGCTCGAGACTGAGAAAGCAGAGGCGCTCGCGGAGCTTGAAACCGAGAAGGCGCGAGAGATCGAAGAACTAGAAGCACAAAAGGCTGAGGAACTTGCGGCTCTCGAGGAGCAGCGAGCTGAGGCTATAGCCGCACTCGAAGCCAAGCTTGCAGAACGAGACAGCGAGCAGGGTTCGACTTCTGAGCGCTTGCTCATCGCAGAACAGCAGCTCAAGGAGCGAAACATCTCCTTGGAAGATCGCGAGCGCCTTTTGGCAGAACAGAAGAACATCGCTAGCGCTGAGAAGGAACGAGCAGAAAAGCTTGAGCTCGAGATTGAAGCAGCCAAGCTCAAGGTTGAGCAGGCGGAGCGCATGGTAGAGGTGGTGCGAGAGTCACATACCCAGTCCTATGACTTGCTCCGCGATGAGATTAACCGTGCCCTCGCTCTTGCCAAGACCCAGCGCGCGGACTTCGACGAGAAGCTTGCCGAGGTGGAGGAGCAGAAGAAGCAACTTGACGCAGAGATGGAAGAGCTCAAGGCTACTCAGACGGAGCTCAGCAAGGAAGAGATAGAGAAAGCTCAGGAGCAGCTTAGCGAGACGGAGGCAGCTCGCACCAAGCTCGAAGAAGAAGTCGAGCTCTTGCAGCTTGCCCTCGAGGCACAGCAGCGAAGAAGTGCGGAGGAGAAGGAAGAACTCCAGCAGAACATTGCCGAAGCTGAAGAGCAGAAGACCAAGGAAATCGAAGCCTATGAAACTCAGATCGAGGAACTTAATGCACGCATCGCCGAGCACGAGAGCCTCGCAAACGAGCTCAATGACCGCATAACAGGGCTCGAAGAAGCGATGAAAGTGCTCAACTCAAGCGATCTCGCAGAGCTGAGTGCTCAGTTTGAACAGAGCCAAGCAGACCTCTCGAATGCAAGCTCAGAACTTGAAGAGACCAAGAAGGAACTCACAAGTACCAAGAGACGCGCTACTACCCTCGAGAAGCAAAGAGAAAAGCTCAACCAAGAGAAGATAGAGATTGCCGAGCAGCTCAAACTCAACGAAAAAGAGATGAAGACCCTCATCGCTGAGCGTGAGACCTTGAGCAATGAGCGCAGTGGCTTCGAGGCTCAAGCGATAGCCTTGCAAGAACAGCTCAATGCCCTTGCTCAGGAAGACTCTAGCAAAAAGATTATTTCCCTCGAGAAGAAGCTCGACAACTCCAAGAAGAAGCTCAAGAAGCTCACTCAGGAGCGAGACGAGCAGGTAGCCGAGATTACAGCACTGAGAGAGTTTGTCGAAGAAAACCGCGAGAAGATGACCAAGATAGAAGAAGAGTTCTCGGTCTACAAGAGCCTCCACTCCCCTGAGCGAGCAGAAGCTCTCGAAGCACAGGTCAAAGAAAAGACCGAACGCCTCGCCGTGGCTGAAACCGAACTTGCGCACACTCTCGAAGAAGCTGGTGCAGACTCAAGCAGAATCAAAGAGCTCGAAGAAAAAGTAGCAGAAGCGACAGAGAAGCTCAGAGAAGCTGAGGCTAATCTCGAGGCTGGCGAAGATGCCAACCAAGAGCTCGAGGAGTTGCGCAAGAGTGTGGAAGCACAGCTCAAGGAACGCGAAGAACAGTACAAAGCGCATATTGCAGAACTTTCTACTACGCACAAGACAGCGGTAGACGCGCTCATCGAACAGAAGCAAAAAGAACTCCAGGAGCTTGCAGCTCACAAGGAAGCAGAACTCGAAAAACTTGAAAGCAAAAAGCGCGAAGAGTTTGAAGCGCTTGAGGCACAGAAACAAGCTGAGCTCGAGGAACTCGAAGCACAAAAAGCGCAAGAACTCGCAGAGATAGAAGCGCAAAAGCAGGCTGAACTCAAAGCAATAGAAGAGCAGAAAGAACAAGAACTCAGAGAGATCGAGGCAGAACAAAAAAAAAGTATTGAGCAATTGAAATTGGAGACTCAGCAAGAAGTTGAGGCTTTGAGCCAGGATCTTCGCGCACTTATCACACAGAGAAAAGAACTCGAACGCGAGCTCGATAGAGCGCGAGAGTCTCAGATAAGAATAGAAGAAGAGACCCGAGAGCTCAAAGAACAGCTCAAGGAACAGGCTGCCCTCGCAGAACTCACCAGTGAGGTAGAAGCATCTAAGCACGGAATTGCCAGCCTCAGTGAGAAGGACGACAATATCTCTCGCGCTTGGAAGGAGCTCGAGACGAGCTATGCTCAGGTACTCGATGATGTTGCTCATACAGCCAACGACCTCAGCATACTTGAGGAAGACCGCAAGCAACTTCAAGAGAACCTCATTGCGAGCCAGAACGATGTGGTCGTACTCAAGCAGGAAGGAAGCAAACTTCAGCAAAACCTCAACGAGGCCGCAGCGCGAGAGGCCGAGATTACTCGAGACCTCCAAGAGCTCCGCACAGAAAGCTTGCGTATGCAGGAAGTCCTAGAAGAGGCTACAGCAGAGCTCTCGCGAACGCGCCAAGAAGAAGATAGGCTCAAGCAACAAAACCTCTTGCACGAAAAGGAAGAGCGAGAATTGGCTATACGCATCAAGGCACTTCAGGAACAGGAACATCTCTTGCAGAACTCTCTTAACGAGATGAAGGATGCCCTCGAGGAATCTCACAGCAAGACGAAGCAGATAGCGAAAAAGAGCATAAGTGCCAAGCAGGAGCTCAGCAAGTTGCGCCAGCAGATAGACGCGACCGCACCTATAGGAGCAGCAGCAGAAGCACTGGGTGCCGCACAGCGAGAGCTCGCACGCTTGAGACAGCAGCTCTATAAGACTGAGCGGCTCCACGCCCTCGATGCAGAAAACCTCATTAGGTTTAGATCTAGGTCTAAGGATCTCGAGCGACAGATAGTCAAAATGCAGCAGGAGCGCGTAACTCAGGAGCATGCCCGCAACCTCGAAATGAAGCTCAAGACTGACATCTTGCGCGCGATGCTCGATGATATTAGAAAGACGCGCGAAAGCTTGAGCGACGACGACCTTTACGAGGAATCCGACGAGTTCTAGCAGCCAGCAGCTCTTGAACTTACAATGACGAAATAAAGGGCTCCCGCTTGGGAGCCCTTCGTTATACGCGGAGCGATTTTTAAAGCTCTTTGAGTATAGCCATAAGAAGCTTGTAGCAACCTACTGCACTATCGATATCACCTCGCTCAAGATGCGTATGTGGGTTTACAATCGTAGGTCCAAAGGAAACACAATCGAGTCTTGGCATCTTAGCCTTGAGCAATCCACACTCGAGACCTGCGTGCAAAGCCTTAATCTTGAGAGGCTCGTTGAAGAGCTCCTGATAGATCTTAGAAATGCGCTCTGGCAAGGTAGAATTAGGATCTGGAGCCCAACCTGGATATGGAGCCTCAGAAATAATCTCCGCACCATAAGCTCTAAACACCTCAGCTACGCGCTCAAACATTGCATCTCGCTCTGCCTCAATAAATGATCGATGAGATCCTGATGCGTGGAGTTCGCCCTTCTCGAGGATGAGCTGTGCAAAGTTTGATGAAGTCTCTACGGTGTCTTCGACCACCTCACTATACTTCCAAACTCCGTTAGGAACTGCACCACACATATCCAGGAGCTTCTTGGTTTCTTGCTCAGTGATAGCTAGCATCTTGCCCTCAGCCTCAACAAGCGCAAGCTCGAACTCGCCGTGGAAGGCAGCAAGCTTCTCGTCTACGCGCTTCTTAGCGATCGCATATAGGGTGTCCTCAAGCGCTTCTGCATTGTCAGCAGAAACTGCGATAAGAGCGGTTCCCTCTCGAGGAATTGCATTATCCTTTCCGCCTGCGTTGATCATAACAATCTGGAAAGGTGTGTGTGTATATGCCTCTGCAAGCATAGAACTGAGCTCAAGTACGGCATTAGGGCTACCGGTGTGTATATCTACACCCGAGTGACCACCGTCGAGACTACCTATGCTAAAGTCGAAAAGAACCATCTCTTCGGCATCAATGCTCTCGGTCTCGAGCTTCTTGTCTGCACGGAAACGAAGTCCTCCTGCACAACCTGTATACAAGTCACCCAACTGCTCAGAGTCGACATTAAGGAATACCGTACCAGTGAGATGCTCTGGGTTTACGCTTGCGGCACCACCCATACCTGTCTCTTCCTCAATAGTAAAGAGAGCCTCTATTGCAGGGTGTTCTGCATTCTTATCCTCGAGCAAGGTAAGCATCGTAGCGACACCAAATCCGTCATCTGCTCCGAGGGTCGTCTTATTCGCAGAAATCCAACCATCCTTAATAATAAGGTCGAGCTGATCCTTGGTAAAATCGTGATCGCTTGAACTATCCTTCTCACATACCATATCAAGGTGTCCCTGAACGACAACCGGGTCGTGATCTTCTTTGCCTGGCGTTGCTGGCTTGTAAACGATGATATTGCCACGCTCAGCATAGCGAACGTAGCGAAGTCCCTCTGCCTTAGCGATGGACTCGACATAATCTATAGCCTGCTCCTCATGACCTGACTCTCTATAGAGCTTTGTGAGCTCATAAAAATGCTTCCAAAATACCTTTGGTTCATATTCGGTGATATGCTTCATAGCCTTTTCCTTTCCTTCATACATTTTAGACTTATAGCCCGCGAGCTATATGTGTAGCTTTGTACCTATATGATAGTATATACCATATAAGCCTAGAACTCGAGGAGCTCTACCTCAAAAATTAAGAAACTGTTGGGAGGAATTACTCCTGGATAGCCTCTTTCGCCATATCCGAGCTGTGGAGGGATAATGAGTGTTCTCTTTTCGCCCTTGGTCATGGTCTGAAGTGCCTCGTTCCAGCCCTGGATTACCTGCCCTATGGCAAAGGTCGCTGGCTGTCCGCGCTGAACACTGCTGTCAAACATCTGTCCGGACAAAAGGCTACCGGTATAATGTACGGTTACTTCAGTTCCCATAACAGGAGATGCACCACCGTCCCCTTCCTTCTCTACGACATAACGAAGGCCGCTTTCGGTCTCTACAGCATTGGGCCACTTGGTCTCGATCGTTTTGATCATCTCTTCCTGACTCTTGCGTAAAATTTCCTTTCGGCGTGCACCTGCAGACTTCTTGAGCTCCTCGAAAGACTCGAGCGTTACTTCAAAGGCTGCAGCCTCGTCGCCAACGGGCTCGATGGTAATGCTTTCGATGCGGTCGCCCTGCGCTACTGCGTCTACGACTTCCTGACCTTCTACGACCTTACCAAAGACGGTGTGCTTGTCGTCAAGCCATGGCGTTGCCACATGAGTTATAAAGAACTGACTTCCATTGGAAGCTGGGCCACTGTTTGCCATAGACAAAATACCTGCGCTGTTGTGGCGCAAATGTGGTACAAACTCATCCTCAAAAGTATAACCTGGACCTCCAGTACCGGTTCCGAGCGGACAACCTCCCTGAATCATAAAGTCTGGGATTACTCGATGGAAGTTGAGACCATCATAGAATTCTTCTCCCGTAAAAATACCGCTTGCCAATCCAACGAAATTGGATACCGTAAGTGGAGTATCCTTGTAGAATAACTCTACCAAAATGCTTCCCTTGGAAGTCTCGATGTTTGCGTACAAACCTGGCTTTTTCATATGTGCTCCTTTTATATATATCTTATATATCTATTATATTTTTATTGCTTGCGCATTTTGCGCAAATTTCGCGAGCGTTCCTTCACGCGAGCGCTGCGCGGACTAGGATCTCGTGATAATTCGGAATATTCGATCCAAATCCTCCTCAGAATAATAGGAAATCTCAATGCTTCCCTTGTGCTCTTGTCCCTTAATGCGCGTCTTGGTTCCCAACGCCTCCATAAGGCTATCCTGTATATCGGCCATCGCAGGACTCAGGCTCTGCTGCGCCTTACCCATCACAGGGAAACTTGGCGAAATAGTGCCATTGAGCACCTGCGCCTCGCGCTCTGCCTCTCGCACCGAAAGTCGTTGAGAAACAATCTTTCTATATAATACGCGCTGATTTTCTGGCGTATGAACAGAAAGTATCGCCCTACCGTGTCCTGGGCTTATCTCTCCAGCCTCAAGAGAATTTTGTGCCTGCCGAGGCAAGGAATTGAGACGCAAAGCATTGGCAACTGCAGATCGGCTCTTAGCTATTTTCGCAGCCACCTCCGCCTGTGTCATACCCGTTTTGTCCATAAGTCGCTTATAGGCTCGAGCTTCTTCCATAGGATTGAGATCCTCGCGCTGAACATTTTCGATGATTGCAATCTCATAGCGCTCAGCATCTGAGAATTCATAAACGATTACAGGCAGTGTTTTGAGACCAGCAAGTTGTGATGCCCTATAGCGACGCTCACCTGCGATAATAATGTACTCACCGTCTTCTTCCTCAACCAAAAGTGGCTGAAGCACTCCCTTCTGCGCAATAGACTTGCTCAACTCCTCGAGACTTTCCTGCGAGAAATACTTACGTGGCTGATCTGGGTTTGGATGCACGCGCTCTATAGAGACCTCTCGTATTTGAGCATCGCCCATATTGTGAACATACTCCTCGATATCTGCTCGCTCTCTGCGACTACTCTGCGCTCGACCATTTTGCACTCCAGTGCGCGATGCGCGAGGGCGATTTTCGAAAGTTTCTGCTGCCTCAAGCGCTTGGCTCAAACGATCATTGTCCTGCGTAAGAACTTCGTCAATATCTTGGCTAAATTCTTGTTCTACAATGACTTGGTTTGCCTTTTTTGTAGTTTTTGTAGATACGGGCTGCGCAGACCCTGCTGGCTTTTTTTCCTTAGCGGAGCTCTTCACTCTCGTAGAGCTACTTACTGTTGCAGGGCTCTTTTCTCGTACAGCGCTATCTTCTGCTTGTTGAAGCTTCTTATCGGCATCAGAGACTTTTTCGAGCTTGTCTTCCTGCTTAGCGGCACTAGAGCCAAACAACGCAGCAAGCCCCTTTCCTCCCAATCCTGTTTTCTTAGTTGACACGTTCCATTACCTCCTGAGTGAGTTCCTTATACGCTTTTGCTCCTGCACAATTAGGATCGTACAAAGCTATAGGGAGGCCATAAGATGGAGCCTCTGACAAGCGCACATTACGAGGAATTAAAGTATTAAATATCTTATCTTGGAAAAAACTTGATGCTTCACGTACAACATCTTGGCTCAGCTTCGTGCGGGAATCGTACATCGTAAATATAATACCTGCGAGATCTAATTCTGGGTTAAATGCCTGTTGAACGCCCTTCATTGTGCGCAAAAGCATACTCAATCCCTCAAGAGCAAAATATTCACACTGCAAAGGAACAATAATACAGTCAGCAGCAACGAGGCCATTGAGTGTCAAAAGTCCAACTGAAGGTGGACAATCTAACAGTATATAGTCCCAATCTCCTCGATGTGGGTCTAAAACCTCTTTGAGAAAAAATTCACGATTGCTTTGGTTGACCAACTCTATACCGGCTCCAGATAAATCATCTCGAGATGGTACCACAAAAAGACCTGGCATCTTTGTAGACTGTACGACATCAGACAATTCACATGAACCTGCAATAAGCTCATATACGCCATCTGCCTCTGAATTTGCTCCAACTGCACTAGAGAGGTTTCCTTGTGGATCAAAATCAATCAACAAGACACGCTTTCCTGCCTGTGCCATACAAGCGCCAATATTAACAGTAGATGTTGTTTTACCAACACCACCTTTTTGATTGGCAAAAACAATAATCTTAGCTTTCATACCAGAAAGTCTATCACAAATACGCAATTTTGTCTTGATTTATTTACAAGTTAGCTATAGCTTTTACTTATGGAAGAAATGATACGTTTAGCCATAGAAGAAGTCCGGCCATATCTTCACTCCGAAGGTGG
>PDWI01006836.1_pt1 | contig 14170 bp, 14 predicted proteins | sample 1430891 | NCBI WGS metagenome assembly PDWI01 (sample SAMN01162508, study PRJNA174530) | Oral metagenome, whole genome shotgun sequencing project. | biome: Marine environment; feature: Marine mammal; material: Swab sample of the gingival sulcus; isolation source: swab sample of gingival sulcus...
GCATCTACGACATCCCCCCAAATATCATACGTATCCGATGATTTAAAAAATTCAAATTCTGCTGTATATTTTTTTGAGTCCGATTTTATAATATCGATAAATTTGGTGGCGTTTCTACCAACATATATGTTTAGCACGCCACTTACTTCAACATCTAAGGTGCCACTATGGCCCACTCTCTTAATCCCTAAAATATGTCTAATGTCATTAACACATTTATGAGAGCTCACACCAGCTTCTTTCTTTAAATCAATTATGCCATACATTCTTCAACCGCCTCTAGGATGCGAGCTTTATATTGTTCCATATTTTCCTTACCTAAGCTTATTCCAGCAGCTCGTTTATGGCCACCGCCACCAAAACGCTTAGCAATCTCAGATACATCAACATACTCTTTTGATCGTAATGATATCTTCAATTGCCCTTTATAATGATATAAGAGTATTGAGACCTCAACGCCTTCTATATCTCTCAACCGTTCGACAATATCATCCGTATCAGTAGATCCAATTTCTTCTTGATCCCTAGTACTTAATGTTGTAATTGCAACCCTATTATTGAAATGGAACGCCGCTTTTTCTATCGCTCTAGCACCTAACTTGATTTTTGACAACGGATTACTGCCATATAGCGCTTTATTGATCTCATAGATATTTTCTATTTTTTCATATATTTCAGATATTATCGCCATCGTACTCGCACTGGTATTGTTATAATAAAACCGATTGGTATCAGTTGCTATTGCAACATATATGGCTTTATAAATTTCGTCATTCAATCGATTACATTCCTTGCATATTCTATATATTATTTCGCCTGTTGAAGAGGCCTTCTCATCAACATAATTCACATCACCATACATGGTGTTGGTAGCATGATGATCGATATTTACAAGCACTGCGTTTTTATAGATCATCCTATCGTTTACTCGTGACAAATCAGCGCTATCAAGGCATATTACTACATCAGGCTCATACGCAATCGATTCTTTAAAATAATCATTTTTTAAAAACGAAAGATGATAGGCAAACTTGTCGTGTTGAATAATATAGGCTTTCTTTCCCAGTATATTTAATAAATGACAAAGTGCTAACGAGGATCCAATGGCATCGCCATCAGGCTTTTTATGAGCCAATAGGACAAATGTTTCGTTATCATTTAGTACACTTACAATTTTATCAATTGTTTTCATTTTTTAAACTCTCCAACAACTGATCCATTTCAAGACCCTTTTCAATGGAATCATCATAGAGAAAAAACGGCTCAGGCGTGCTATAAGAGGTAAGCACTTTTCCTATTTCTCTTCTAAATAAGCCCTTTGCCTTATTTAAAACATGGACCAGTTCTTCTCTATCTTCTTCACTGAGATTAAAGGCAGAGACAAATATATTGGCTCTGCTTAAATCTCTTGACGTTTCAACTTTTGTCACACTAATAACTTTTGGAAGTCTAGGGTCTTTCATCTCAAACATAAGAGTGTTGCTAACGCTTCTTCTGATTTCCTCAGAAATTTTTCTTAAACGCTCTTTTTTCATTTTAAATCTCTCTTTATTTCTTTAATAATGAATGTTTCTATGACATCACCCACTTTTATATCATTATAATTATTAAGGCCTATACCACATTCAAAACCTGTAAGTACTTCTTTTGCATCATCTTTAAATCGTTTTAGTGACGACACTTCTCCTTCATATATGACAATACCTTCTCTTATCAGTCTAACTTTAGACTTTCTAGATACCTTACCATTTTGAACATAACCTCCAGCTATCGTTCCTATTCCAGGAACTTTAAACGTATCTCTTACTTCGATACTGCCTTCCACTTCTTCTCTCTTTTCAGGCTCTAAAAGTCCACTTAGTGCATCTTTTACATCACTAATTAACTCATAAATGATTCGATATGTTCTAATCTCTATTTTCTCTCTCTCACTAACAGCTACGATGTTATTACTTGGTCTAACATTAAAGCCAAAGATAATCGCGTTAGACGCCGTAGCTAGTAGGATATCTGATTCTGTGATAGCACCCACTTGTGCTTTGACGATGTTCACTTTCACTTCCTCATTTGATAACTTATTTAACGACTGAGAAATTGCTTCAATAGAGCCATGAACATCGGCTCTTAGGATGACATTGAGTTCCTTTATATCTCCCTCATTGATACCGTCAAATATATTGTCAAGTGTGGTTACTTTTTGAGTGCTTTGGATTCGATCTTTTCTTATCTTCTCCGCATTCTTCTCGGCGTTCTCTCTTGCTTCTTGATCACTCTCTGTAACATAAATCTTATCTCCTGCATTTGGCACTTCATTTAGACCAGTGATTTCAAACGCTGATGATGGGCCCGCTTTTTTAATACGCTTCCCCTTATCATTTGTCATAGTTCGAACTCTTCCATACGAAGCTCCTGCAAAGATAGAGTCCCCAATCTTCATTCTACCCTTTTCAAGTAAAATCGTCGCTGTAATACCCATTCTCTTGTCAATATTAGCCTCGATAACAGTTCCTACACCTGCTCTATTAGGATTAGCTTTTAACTCTAACATTTCAGCTACTAATAGAATCATCTCAAGAATCTGATCAACACCTTCACCTGTTTTCGCAGAGCAGTTTACGCTAATAACATCACCACCCCATTCTTCCACAAGCACCCCTTGTTCACTTAATTCTTGTTTCACTTTTTGAGGGTTCACACCCGGCTTATCCATTTTGTTGATAGCAACAATCATTGGCACACCAGCGTCTTTTGCGTGGTGTATGGCTTCAATGGTTTGAGGCTTAACACCATCATCAGCTGCAACAACAAGTATCGCAATATCAGTAACCTGAGCGCCTCTAGCTCTAAGCGTAGTAAACGCCTCATGGCCAGGAGTATCTAAAAATACAATCTTTTTGTTTTCAAAATATATTTCACTAGCACCAATGTGTTGTGTGATACCACCAGCTTCCTTATTGGTAACATTGGTATTTCTTATCGTATCTAGTAGTGAGGTCTTTCCATGGTCAACATGGCCCATTACGGTAACAACCGGCGCTCGATCTTTTAAATCTTTCTCATCATCTTCAAAGTCAAACTTTTCCTCTTCCACTTCTGAAAGTTCTTTCTTTCTTGTCGTTTCGATGCCATATTCCATAGCAACTAACGCCGCGTTGTCATAACTAACTGTACTGTTTATGCTGATCATTTCACCAAGTTCCATAAACTTCATAATCAGTTCATTGGGAGAAATATTAAATAGTTTTGCTAGTTCAGATAGTGGGGTATTCTCTTCTACTTCAACCGTTCCAACGATAACAGTCGTATCATCGCTTTTCTTTTTCTTATATTGACTCTTTGTACCACGTTGTCTTTTTTCATAATTTCTAGGTTTTCTAACCTTCTGTTCTTCTGTTACTTCAACTTTTTTGTTCTTTACTCGCTCTTTTTTCTTTTGCGATTTATTTTTTGTTTCCTTTGAAACCTTTTTTTCTACCACTTTTTCTTCTTTATCCGGATTAATAAATTCAATAAATCTATCATAGTCCTCATCCGATAAAGTGCTCATATGATTCTTTACTTCAATATCTATTTTCGCAAGTTTTTTAATAAGATTTTTACTAGTCATACTAAATTCTTTTGCGACTTCATATACTCTTTTTTTACTCAAAAAACACCTTCTTTCATTTGCCACCTAGTATTTCGTTTCTAATCATGTTAGAAACGTCATCATCAACTGGACTACCTAGCGCTCTAGCTAAAGCATTTTTCTTAACAGATAATTCAAAACAATCTATATTTCTACAGATATATGCACCTCTACCATTCTTTTTACCAGTTAAGTCTACACTAATACCGTCTTCTTTATTATTTACTATTCTAATTAAATCTCTTTTATCAAATTGTAAATTGCAACCAATACACTTACGAAGTGGTATCTTCCTCGTCTTCATTTAGTTCCTCCATTTGAGATTCACTTTTGATGTCTATCTTCCAGTCCGTTAATTTAACAGCAAGTCTAGCATTTTGACCCTTTTGTCCTATTGCTAGTGATAACTGATAATCTGGAACTACTGCTATAACGGAATTCTCATCGACCATTTTAACTTCAACTATCTTAGCTGGTTTCAATGCATTTTCTATATATTCTTTAGGATCATTTCTATATTCGATAATATCGATTTTCTCCCCATTTAGTTCATTGACTATTGCATCCACTCTGCTACCACCAGGTCCAACACAAGCACCAAGGGCATCGATTTTCTCATCTTCAGAATAAACGGCGATTTTTGTTCTTGAACCAGCTTCTCTAGCTATGCTTTTTATAATTAAATCGCCTTCTAGTATTTCTGGTACTTCCAGTTCAAAAAGTCTTTTTACTAGTTCTGGACTAGTACGAGATAATACAATCTCTGGTTCCATGTTTGTCTTTTTTACTTCCTTGATGTAGCATTTAATTCGTTTTCCATTGCTATAGTCTTCTCCAGGAATTTGGAAAGGTTTCTTCAATACCCCTTCTACCCTTCCAATATTAACGTAAACATTATCTCTGTAGCTTCTTTGAACGACCCCGTTAATAATCTCTTTTTCTTTCTGAGCATATTGTAGATACTTGCTTTCTCTTTCAGCAAGTAATATCGCTTGATATATAGAATTTGTCGCACTCTTAGCAGAAATTCTACTAAACTGTTTAAAATCTAAATCCTTCCTTACAATATCACCCACCTTATACGTCTTATCGATTGTCTTCGCTTCTGCTAACGATATCTGAGTCTTATCATCTTCTACGTCTTTTACAACAACAAACTCAAAATACGATTCGATGGCACCCGTAGTTTCATCTATATTAAGCACCACATTCCTATTTTCTCCATATTGTTTCTTAATAGCAGCTTCTAATGCTGTCTTTAAATAGGTAAATACCAACTCTGCTTCTATTTGCCTTTCATCAGCAACCATTTTTACTAATTCTACTAAATTTTCCATTTAAAACTCCAATATATTCCTTATCGATTTGATATTATCCATCGATATTTCTAAATTATCTCCTAAACAATCATCTTTCACAATGACCATGTCTTCTTTTTTCCCAACAAGTTCTCCAGTAATAATCTTCTGACCTTCTCTAGCGACCTTCAATTTAAGCTTTACTTTAGCGCCCTTAAACTTTATAAAATCACTGTCTTTCTTTAACTCTCTCTCGGCACCAGGAGAACTAACCTCTAAGTAATACGATTCCTCTACCGGATCATTTTTATCTAATTTGTTACTTAAAAATCTACTCACCATTTCGCAATCATCAATAGATACTGGTCCATCTTTATCAATAAACACTCTTAGAAACCTATCATTACCTTGTTTTTCAAATTTAACATCATAGAGTTCTAACTTATTTTTTGCTAAGAACTCTTTTAAGATGCTTTCAACAATATCGTTCACACTTTTCATATATAAACCTCACTTAAAATCAAAGAGTGGGCTTGCCCACTCTTAAGTCATACTACAAACAGTCTATCATATAATTCTAAAAAAATCAAATTATAATTAACAATATTAAAGTTCAAAAATTGTTAATTGTTTTTTTTCGCAAAAATATTGTGTTTTTTATCAGTTGTGATTATAATAAAGTTATAAATATAACAATCGTTGTTTAAATGTTATGTTTAGTATTACATTTTTAGAAAGGATGGTTTTTATGCATAAGAAAAATCTAGTTGCGCAAATTTTTGCAGCATTTATCTTAGGTCTTATAGTAGGTATCGGATTATGGCTCTCAAAAATTGATATTACTGCTTATATCACATGGGTTGAGCCGTTCGGAAGAATACTCGTTGCAATGTTAAAAATGATTGTTATACCGGTTATTCTACTATCATTAATTGATGGAGCAGCATCACTACCAACAAGTGAATTTGGAAAAATTGGTATCAAAGTTATTGTTTGGTACTTTTTAACCTCACTATTCGCTGCTATACTAGGCTCAATTATTGCTTTATTCTTCAATCCAGGTGGAGGCGAAGCACAAAAGGCCGTTTGGGAAAAGCTCGTAAATACCGACGCAGCAGCAAAAATTGCTGAAAAAGCAAACAATTCTCTTGCTGATGTCCTTGTCAGTATGTTCCAAAACCCATTCCAAGCATTAGCGGAAGGAAACTTCTTAGCAATTATCGTATTCTCCATTGGATTTGGTCTTGCTCTTAAAATCATATCGGATCGAAAAGACAAAGAATACACTAAAAAAGTTCGTGATTTATTAGATCTTATTGACGCTGCTAAAGAAGCGATATTTAAAATCGTTGATTGGATTTTAGCTTATTCTCCAATTGGTGTATTTGCCCTTACTTCAGTAAACTTTGCTAAATATGGTTCTACTCTATTTGGCCCTTATGTTAGTTTAACAATTGGTATAGTACTTGGTATAATTAGTATGATCTTCATAGTATATCCACTCATGATGGGATTAGTATTAAAGATCAATCCACTAAAAGTACTTATGAAATTAAGAGAACCAATGCTCACTGCTTTTGTTACTAGAAGTTCTGCAGCGACCCTTCCTGTTTCACTAAGGGTATCACAAGACGAATTACATGTTGATGAAAACATATCTTCTTTTGCACTTCCTTTAGGTGCAACGATAAATATGGACGGTGTTTGTATCCACTTACCGATGTTTGCAGTGTTAGCTGCCAATATGTTTGGCGCTGAGTTAAGCTTTGTTTCTCTATCAGTCTTAGTTCTTACAACAGTACTGGCATCTATTGGTGCTGGTGGGGTTCCTGGTGGAAGTCTTATGTTGCTATTTATCATACTTCAAAATATGGGACTTGAACCTGGTCAAATCGCGGTAATTGTTGGACTAGCACTTGGAATAAATCCAATTCTAGACATGTTCGAAACAATGAACAATGTTACTGGTGACCTTGTTTGTACTTATAGTGTCGCTAAGATGTCAAACTTAGTGGGAAAAGAACAATAGGATTATAAATAACCATATTTTTAAACAGACCTATAGTTGATTCTATCACTATAGGTTTTGTTTTTTATCAGTATAAAAAAAATAGATAACCCATTAGTTATCTAAAATTTTTAATACACTACTTTTCAATATCCGCAAATTCTGCGTTTACTACGTTAAGCAAGTCCTCTCTTTTTAGCTTCAAACACATACCGAGCTTTCCTGCACTAATATTTACCTCATCGATGGCCTTCATCTCATTATTAATTATAGTTCGGTAATTCTTTTTTATGCCAACTAATGTTACGCCACCCCTTACGTATCCTGTCACCTCTTCAATATTTTTTATTGGAACAAATGATAACGATTTTTCGCCAACAACTTTAGCTGCCTTTTTGAAATCTAAATCTTTACTTATCGAAAGCACGAAAACATAAAACTGACCACTGTACCCTTTCACAACAAGCGTCTTAAACATCTCTGCTTCTGGGACACCTAGTTTAGCACAAACATCATGACCACTCTTAAACACTTCTGCTTCATACTCTAACTTATCATATGCTATGTTATGATCTTCTAAAATTTGCATAGCAACTGTTTTACTACTCATTATTACTCCTTCCAAATAGTTTTTTATTCACCCAATGTAATACATCTTCTCTACTCGCTTTTAAGCTACCGGAAACACTACTGGAATTGCCACCCCCTTTTGCATCAAAGGTACATTTAAACGCATCGTGAAACGCTTTCACATCCATCGTATTTGATTTGAATAGGTAGTTGATTCTATCATTTGACTCACAAAAAATGAAGATATTCTTATCACTCATTTCTCTTAACGTTAACGCCATTTTCTTTAATGCGCTACTATCAACCTTTTCAAAAGCAACAATCGAATCATGATCCGTTCGCACTAATTCTTTGCACTTATAATGGATAAGTTCTTCCATTATCCTCTTGTTATTTTTTTCTAGCTCCAGTTTTTGCACTACTAATTTTTTAACACCCTGTTCTAAGTCCAAAACATTAGTGCTTATCATTTGAGAGATCTTATCGGATTGGTTCAACATATAATTATAATACGTTAATGCCCTATCGCCACATAAGACATTTAGTCTAACACCATTTTTATATTTAGCGTGGCTCACTATTTTTATAATACCAACTTCTGATGTGCTCTTCATATGAGTGCCACAACAAGCACAACAATCAACTCCCATGATATCTACAATTCGAATATCCCCATGCAACTCTTTTTTAAATCGAAAGCCTTTCAGTCTAGGATCCTCTTGATCTGGATATCCCTGGTATATCGCTATATTTTTTCTGATAACCTCATTCGCTTCTTTTTCAACAGCAATCAGCTCCTCATTTGTTAGATAGCCACTATAATCCACTCTCATGCCATCAGGGCCTATGTGAAACCCAACATTCGTATAGCCAAACTTATTTTCAATAACACCACTTAAAATATGCTCACCAGTATGTTGTTGCATATGATCATAGCGCTTCTTAAAATTTATTGTGCCACGTATGATATCACCTGCTTTTACATTAGAATCCACTTTATGATAGATGATATCTTCTTTTATAATAACATCCATCACTTCATCATCACCGATAAAACCACCTTCCGCTTCTTGTCCTCCTCCTTCTGGATAAAAAGCTGTTTTATCTAACACAACATAGCCATCCGCATTTGATAAAACGGTTGCTTCAAACTCTTGTAGGTATGGATTTTGTTCATATAATCTCTCTGTCATATATTCCTCATTTCCCATAAGTTCTTATCACTTATAAATCGAATCTTAAAACTCTTTATCGTATGAAATACAAAAGCCTGACACTCATAAATATAAGAAGTGTATCCAGCTATGTAAACGGTTTCCACACTGCGTATATTATCTATTTTTACGACGACATACTCATTGTTCTCTTTGAATCGAACTTTCAAAGGTTTTATCACCCCATCACTACCAAAGTATACAATGGCATCTACTGTTGTCCAATTAGTATCCATCACCACTCCTTTAGTGTGATACTAACATAGAACATATGTTTAGTCAATCGGATTAATATGCACCATACAACGCTTTACTTTTGGTTCTACCTCATGTATTTTATCACGAACCTCTTCGGATATATCATGCGCCTTCACAAAGCTAACATCGTTCTTTATTCCTACTTCTATATCAACAAAGATTTTCTTCACATGCATTCTCGTCTTTAAATCATCGATGCTCTCTACCCCATCAACACTCATGACGGCCTTTTTTAACTTGCTCACAACCTCATCACTAGCTGCTTTATCCGTAAGACCATCAACCGATTCAAAAAAGAGGCTAACGGCGTTCTTAAGAATCATGATGGCGATAGCAATGGTGAGTATTGGTTGAACCAATCGGTATCCATTGATTGCTAGATAGATACCTACTAATGAGACAATCGATAAGAGGGAATCGTTTAAATAATTCTTTGCGTCTGCTTTAAATACAATAGATTCCATTTCATTCGCTGAGTGCAGCACATATCGAGACAACAGTAATTTCACAACGATGGAAATAAGCGCGACTATAAGAGTAATCTTTGTTGGCAGAGCGAGTTCATTGTTATAGAACTCTTTATACGCCATATACGCGATGGAACAAGCTATAACAACAAGAATAAAGGAGATGATTTTAGCAAATACTGTTTCGTATTTTTCATGTCCATACTGATGATTGTAATCTTCTTTCTTCTCCGATATATTAACGCCTATGTATGCGATAAATGATATAAAAACATCCGTTAAAGACTCTACCCCATCAGCAAATAATAGTGAAGAATGGCCAAATATTCCCGCTAGTATCTTTATAAACGACAGTGACAAGTTTGTTGTCGTGCTAACTTTAATTACTTGTTTCGCCTTTGTTAATCTCTTCATAACGAACCTCAATTCCATCATATTTTTTTGAGCTAAATATGATGAGTTGTCTAGTCTCTGAATACTTTTTTAAAAACCGTATCGTGGACTGTAACCGAAACGGATCAAAATGGACAAATGCATCATCAAAAAACATAGGCTTGGGATCCTCTTTATCAAAAAAATCTGCAAGTGCAAGCCTAAGGGATAAATACAGTTGACTCTTTGTCGCTCTACTTAAGTACTGTTCCTCTTTACTAAATACGCGATCACCTTTTATGACGTATCCATCATCACTCTTTAAAATTTCTACGTATTCTCCATTCGTAAAATGCTTAAGATACATGGATGCCGTTTTTAAAATGTTATGAAAACTACTATTTAGGTACCGAGATTTTGAGTAATCAAATAAGGACTCTAACATCAAATACCTATTATAATCGAGTACTAGCGCTTCTTTCTCCGCCTTTAAATTTTTTAGTTTTTGCCTTACTATTTTTATATTATTTAAACTATAAAAGCGACCCATTTCTTCATTTAATTTATTAAGTTCATAAACAACACTGCCTTGATAACCATCATCCAGATTATCATATAGTTTATTTTCTTCTACAATAAGAGCATTTAAGCGCTCTTTCTTAATATACATATCTTTTTGAATCTTCTTAATTTCCATAAACTTTTTTCTTCCTAGCAACAGTATCTTACTTGCTTTTATTGCTTTAGAAAAATAGGCAAACTTATATACAAGATATGCTAGAATCGATAGTAATGAAAAATATGGTCTCGATATGACAATAAAAAATATGGAAAGCAGAACAAAGAAGATTGGAATATATAAATTATAGTGTAAGCCAATACATGAGTTATTATCTTTTACATAATACTCGTATTCAGCGAGTCGGTCATTGATCATCTGTAGTTCACTTGATATATTCTCTTGTTTTCTTTTTACTCTGTCAATTGACTTTCTTATATTCTTGCTACTACCACTAAGTTGTTGTAGTTCACTTTCTAACGCCCGTTTCTTTTCGTTATATTCCAATTCTTTTTTATTATAATCAAAGAGATCATTTTCAAGTTCTTCTATAGTGGAATCGATACGATTAATAAGCTTATTTGAATGAATGCGATTGGAATAAAGCGATTTTTTTCTTTTTTCTATCGTCGATGTGATCTCCCTCAAGGAATTATATTTTTTTAAATTTGAGTCATATAGAATCGAATCTACTATACTATCTACGCTCTTTTCAGACAATGCTAAAATATCATCCGAATCAATGGTATAGATGTCACGTATTATCTCTCGATCGACTTCATAAACTGGCTTATTGTTGATTCTTTTTGTCATGCCATTAACATGAAGATAACCACTCACCGTCTTAGAGAGTTTTCGTTCCACACGAAAGGTGTCAAAGGCACATGAAATATACGCTTCGCTATCTCCTATGGGTATATACTTATAATTCTTCACACTAGAAAAGCCTGCAATCGCTGAGGTAAGCGCTTCAAATATTGTGCTTTTTCCCGCTTCATTTTGACCATATATAAACGTTATATTTCGATTTAAGTCTAAACTAAAATCATTAAATTTTCCTAATTTATGTATCTCTAGCTTTGTTACTTTCAACTCTTATCTCCTAAATAAATCGTCAATCATCTCTCGCAGCACTTCATAGTTCTTATCAATATCTGAGGCCGGTTCATAACCCTCTATATACGCCGTATCGTAATGATTTAAAAACTGCTCATCCCTCAAATCATTTAATAACATATCATACATGGGATGCGTTATATGATCTTTGCATTTCAACTGCAGGGTATACGAGAAATCAAGAAACATATTTTCACTTTTTACATAGTCAAGATATTTTTTAATATTAGAATAGTCTTCATCCGTAACAGAACCTTCTAATACTAGTTCAAGTATTTGATACGTTTCTTCTCCAGCTATATACTCTTCTATATCATATGCTGTTCTCACATGAAGCATTTTTTTATGAAACGTTACACCACTCACTTCTATAAATTGCGCTACCGTTTTGTTTAATATCTCAACATCATAAAAACCTCTTGCCCCGATATCTTTTTTTGACACTGGGCAGAGGGAACCCGCATAGATGATATGATCATCTAATTCTGTTGGTATATGTATATGACCAAGTGCTATATAGTCAAAATCTAGCGCCTGAAGTGCTTTAAGTGTTGTTGGCATATAATTATTATGATTCGGATTTTGAACATTTGAATGCAATAGCGCTATGTTTATTTTCCCGTCAACTTTTTGTAACAACGTCGCTGGATTTCGTAGGTCTTGGTCTTTTTGACTGATACCATGAATAACATAATGGTCACTTTCATATTTCGTAACCTCATCACTTGAAAATTCATAGACATTATTTAAGTCATCAAATAAGATTCCATCCTTCTTATCATGATTTCCTCTTATGAAGTAAAAATTGATGCCACTTTCCTCCAACTGTTTTAATGCATTTTTAATAAATACAATATCGATAAAGTCCGGTGTTGGCGTATCAAACAAATCACCCGAATGTAGAATAAATTCGCAATCATGTTCTATCGCATAATGAATAACATATAAGAATCTCTTTTTTCGATCTTCCATTAGCATAGTAGCAGCATAATCGCTTATATTTTTATATACTTTCCCAAAGTGTGTATCTGAAATATGAATGAATTTCAACACATAATCCTCCCGTTGTATTTTCAACCAATAAAAATACGTTCCCTGCTCAACATTAATCCTTTTATTTTTTCTTTCTATACTATATAATATATCATATAACTTAATGAGGTACAAAATGGCGAAAAAATTATCTATAAACCTAAATGGTAAATATCAGACAATTAAAACAATAAATGAAAATTACATACAAAATGAAATCTATTTTACGGAGTATTTAACCCCAGAGATATTATCTAAAATTCCTCTAGTTATGCCAAATTTAACAAGCTATGAGTTGCTAGAAGATCGACTTGTGCTTAGAACACCAATCGTATCGGGAGACAGTGTTTATGAGCATAGTGATATTAGTCCATCAACTAGAATCGATGTAATAAACAAATATTTAAAAACGATTAATAAATTTTCAGGGCTACCCATCTTCTTACAAATAAACCTGATGCGTTTGGAAAACTTCTATCTTGCTAAAGGAGAGCTAATCCATCGAGGCGTATTGATTGTGGAAGACTGTAAATTTAATTATCCATTTACAAATAAGCATCTGCTCAGAGCAATATCATTTTTTGCACTAAAAATAATTCATGGAGATCCAGCACTTATCAATTTTGAAACCTATTTTAAAAATTTAGATGATGATAAAAAGAGCATAGAGGAGATCATAGAGGACATAAAAAACATATATATTCGCGATTTATTTAAAGAAAAAAAATTCACTACGAAAATTATTAAGAGCAAACCCCGATTGAAACTAAAAAATCTAAATTTTACTTTTTTATTTTCAATCATATTATTCGTTTTCTTTCTAGTGAGTTCTGTTTTTCTTATAATAAAGGCAAACAATAACAATATTTCTGAAATACCTATCGTAAAAATAGAAGAAAAAATGGAAAACTCGTCCTATATCCTAATTGATAGAAGTTTTTCTAGTAAAGAAAACTCTCTTATCACTTATAAAGAGTGGAACTTATACGAAAACGATAAACTCATAAGAACGGAAACTGGTGATATTTTTGTGTTACTCCCATTAGAGGATAAAAAATATAGAGTAACTCTACGGGTAAAGGACAGCGATGGTGCTTGGAGTAATGAACTTACTAGAAACTACGAGCTAGAAGATGTGAAGTCAAAAGACCAGCTTAATAATTTCAACTTATCTGGCAGTCGATTTAATAATGACATCTTTAAGGAAGGCGCCGTTTCTATTGATATGAACGCCTCTAGTAAAAATTTCTATATTAAAGAAGAGTACTTAAGCACGAATGTTACTGTTGCATTCTATCTAAAATCCACAGAAGGTCAGACGGTAAACGTTATTGTTTCAGGATATCCTGAAACAAATGAAAAAACAAAAATGGCAAAGAGTATACAACTTAGAAAAGATGAATGGCAAAAAGTCACCCTAAATATAGAAGGACCTAATATTTATAAAATAAAAGTTCAAACAGAATATGCAGAAGGAAATGTTTATCTTGATAAGTTATCATTGTCTTCTTCGAATGAATAGATTTCGGTCTATTCTTTTTTTTAATATAAAAAAAAGTTTTTGCTATTTTTGCAAAAACTCTTGTAAACTATGTAAATCCTTTTTCACTTCTTCTACCTTTTCATCTAACGCTTCTTTTGTTTGCGT
>PDWI01006838.1_pt1 | contig 14165 bp, 14 predicted proteins | sample 1430891 | NCBI WGS metagenome assembly PDWI01 (sample SAMN01162508, study PRJNA174530) | Oral metagenome, whole genome shotgun sequencing project. | biome: Marine environment; feature: Marine mammal; material: Swab sample of the gingival sulcus; isolation source: swab sample of gingival sulcus...
TTCCAGATGTTTTTCCGGCGTTTTGGCATCTTGCCAACAATCCATAGGACCACCAACAATACCTTCAAAAACCATAATTTCACAAGGACCTGAAATCGTCTCAGCAGGGAAAACAAAGTACTCACCTACACCCGGAATCAAATTGAAAGACACTCTGGAAAAAGGTTTGTTTGGTTTCATCCCATGAACATATGTTAATGCTAATGCTCTCATTGGCTTATCATACATACATTTTTCATCATCACGCTCAAACATCCTAACAATATCACCTTTACCCGCAGCCAAAATTGTCAAATCATTTTGAGATGCAATACCATCTAAATCTTCTTTTTCTATATTTTGATAGACCATTTTTCCACCGTTTTCTTCAAAAACTTCTATAAGTTTAGGCATTTTAATGCGTTGATCTACAGATTGTGCATTTGCATCTATTTTAGCTGCCCAACTAAATAATTTTTCCCCGGGTACTTCAGGGTTTGGAACTGTTAATCCAATACCTTCTACAGGCGGACATGTTTCATCCCATAAATTAATTCCTATTTCCCTTTCGTTTTGCAAAGCAATATCAAACATACATTGACTTGATGTTACTCTACCATTTAAAATTTCTTCTGGTGTACGATTGCTGTAAATAGTAATATCGTATCCTTTTTTTACTAGTCCAATTCCTAGCTGTAATCCTGATTGGCCTGCACCAATAATTGCTATTTTTCTTGACATAATTTTACTTTATTTAATTGTTTTTTAGTGATTCATTAGTAATGGCATTAACGGATAATGCTGTTCCGGCCCCATGGCACTATACCCGCCATCTACAACAGTTTCAGCCCCCGTCATATAAGACGCCGCTTCAGAAGCCACAAAAGCCACTGCATTAGCCACCTCTTCTCCATCCGCAACTCTACCCATTAAATTATAAGGCTCAGATACTTTATTAGCGTGTTGCCTGTTATCGCCTGTTAACCCTTCAAAAGGGTCTGACCAAATATGCCCTAGACGAACCATATTTACACGAATACCATCTTGTGCATATTCTACAGCTTGTGTTTTGGTTAAATGTAGCATTGTAGCTTTTGACACCGGATAAGCCCAACGCTGAATATGAGGAAAGACTCCGGAAACAGACCCTATATTTATAATATTACCTTTGCTTTTCTTTAAATGAGGACGTGCTAATTCGCCTAAAATAGCCACAGATACCGCATTTACATTTAAGGTTTGCAACCATACTTCACGGGATGTCTTAGCACCTTCATCTCCATAAGAACACGCATTATTAATCAATACATCTATTTTTCCAAAAGCATTTAAGGTCTTAGCAATAAGTTTTTCACAATCTGCATCTACAGAAATATCTGTATTCACGTACAAGGCATTATCACCCAATAATTGCTGTGCTGCAACACCTTTTTCTTGTGTTTTGTCTGCAATAACCACTTTAGCCCCTAATGCCACTAACTTTTTACATATCTCTAAACCTATGGATGCTGCCCCTCCGGTTACAATGCAAACTTTACTTTCTAAATTAATCATGCTAATTCTTTTAAATAAAATTAAATTTAATAATATTGAATGGAGCGAATATATAAAATATTTGATAATTTAAAAATAAAATTGCATTTAATTTTGTTTTTATTTTCTATTAAGGTAATAATATGGTACATTTATCGCCATAAAATAAGACAATAACACAGTACAAGTAACACCTTATATATTATACGAAAACAAATATTTTATTAATTATTTTTAATTATTTTGAATTAATTTTGTTTAAATTGAATAAAAAAGTTACTTTTACCAAAAAGAAAATAGATGCACACTATAGATAACCTAAATAAATTTAAAGCCGCTGCTATACAAGCAAGCCCGGTATTTTTAAACACAAAGGCCACCATAGAAAAAGCCTGCTCCCTTATTAAAGAAGCAGCCTCTAATGGTGCTACGCTTATTGCTTTTCCTGAAGTTTTCATCTCTGCATACCCTTATTGGAATTGGCTACTAAACCCAATTGAAGGCAGTAAATGGTTTAAAAAACTATACCTAAATGCCATAACCACAGACAATGAAGATTTAAAACTGATTTTTAAAGCTGCCAAGAAAAATAAGTGTAATGTAGTTATCGGCATGAACGAAAAAGACCCTGTTAAACCCGGCACATTATATAACACTAACCTTATCATATCTGATGAAGGAAAATTACTAGGAAAACACAGAAAACTTGTGCCTACGTGGGCAGAAAAATTAACATGGACAGGTGGAGACGGCTCTTCATTAAAAGTGCATCCAACCTCTATTGGTCCATTAGGCACTTTAGCCTGTGGAGAAAACACCAATTCACTGGCTAGATTTACCCTTCTTGCCCAAGGCGAACTTGTACACGTTGCCAATTATATAAGTTTACCAGTGGCACCAACAGACTACAACATGTCCGAAGCCATAAAGATACGGGCTGCCGCACATTCTTTTGAAGGTAAATTATACACCGTAGTCTCTTGTTCTGCTATAAGTGAAGAAATCATTCAACTTTTTGAAAAGGAAGCACCTGATTGTAGAGCACTATTTAAAAGAAAGAACAGTTCATTTTCAGGCTTTATAGACCCTAACGGACAAGTAATAGGGGATTCACTGATAGATGAAGAAGGTATAGCCTATGCAGAAATTGATTTAGAAAATTGTATTCAGCCCAAACAAATGCACGATATTATCGGGCACTATAATCGTTTTGACATTTTTGATTTAAGAGTTAACAACCAACCCATAAAAGCAGTAAACATAAAAGATTAATCACAAAAAAGTACCACCATGGAAACAAACATCTACAGCAATGAAATCTACGGAAGATCTAGAGTAAAAGACAACAAGGAGTTGCAACAATACTACAAAGATCTGGAAAAAATGGACACTGGAGCTTTATGGACGGTAGCCAATGACATTGAACCTTGGGAACCACATACCATCTCTGCCCCTATGTTTTGGGATTATGACAAACTCAGACCTTATGTGTTGGAAGCAGCACGTTTAGTAACTCCCGGAGATGCTGGCAGGCGTGTAGTATATCTGCAAAACAAAAATAGAATTAAAGAAAAAGCAGCTGTAGGCTGGTTGTATGCCGGTATTCAGATTACACAACCGGGAGAGTTTACTCCGGCACACAGACACGTAGCTTCTGCACTTCGCTTTATTATGGAAGGTGATAAAGGATATACCATTGTAAACGGAAATAAAATAGATTTAGAAGCCAGAGATTTTGTAATTACCCCAAATGGCACCTGGCATGAGCATGGAGTTGCAAAAGACGGAAAAACCTGTATTTGGATGGATGGACTAGACATTCCGCTTGCCAATGCCTTGGAAGCTAATGATTATGCCGTATTGGATGAAGATTCAGGCGGACAAGAAGAAGTTGTACCCAGAAACTACTCGCCAAACCGTTACTCACAAGCAGGAGTAATTCCTATGGATGAGAAATGGAATAACCCCTACTCTCCAATGTTTAAATACCCTTGGAAAACCACCCAAAAAGCATTACAAAATATGGCAAAAGTAAGTAAAGGATCTGAGTATGACGGCTTTTTAATGCGTTATGCAGACCCTGTAACCGGCGGACACCCAATGCAAACCATGGGAGCCAGTATGCAAATGCTACCTCCAAAAATGCATACCAAAGCACACAAACATACCGGATCATTTATGTTTCAGGTGGCTAAAGGGCAAGGAGCCGTAATCATTGACGGAAAACGTTATGATTTTAAAGAAAAAGACATGTTCTGCATTCCGTCTTGGTTATACCATGAATTTATTAACACCTCATCAACAGAAGAATTGTACCTGTTTAATTTTAATGATTTACCAACTATTGAAAAATTAAATTATTACCAAGAAAAAGCTCATCCGGAAGGACATCAAAAAGTAACCGCATAATAAATAAAAAAATGAAATTAGTAAGTTATAGAAAAACCATAGAGTCTGAAATAAGAGCCGGTATAGTACAAGACGGCCTTATTATTGATTTACAAAGTTTAGGAAATTGTATTGGAACAGATTTACCCTCAACCATGTTAGCCTTTATAGACATGGGCATAGAGGTTGTAAAAGCAGTAGCAGAAAGTCTAAAAGACTTACCACCACTACAAAAAGCAGCTATAAGTATTGCATACAGCAATGCCATTATAACAGCTCCCATACCTAAACCGCGTAAAAATATATTTGGAATTGGATTAAATTATACAGAACATGTAGCAGAATCTGCCCGTTCTTTAGACACTGCTAAAGAATTGCCTCAAAAATGTGTCATCTTTGCCAAACCCCCAACAACGGTTATAGGGCCAAATGATGCTATAAAGCATTTTGCCAATATTACACAACAAATGGATTGGGAAGGAGAACTGGGTGTTATTATAGGTAAAAAAGCACAGCAAGTTACTAAAAAGGAGGCTCTGGATTATGTCTTTGGATATACCATTATAAATGACATAAGTGCAAGAGACTGCCGTAGATCCGGACAGTGGATTGTTTCTAAAGGACAAGATACGTATGCACCCATGGGTCCCTGCATTGTAACCGCTGATGAACTGACTGACCCACATAACTTACAAATTATAACCAAAGTTAATGGTGTTGAAAAACAAAACGGCAATACCAAATATATGCTGTTTAATGTAAATGCTATTATTGAAGATATTAGCGAAGGAATGACCTTAGAACCCGGTGATATTATTGCCACAGGCACTCCTGCCGGCGTGGGTGCCGGAAGAGAACCACAAGAATGGATGTGGCCGGGTGATACGGTAGAAGTAAGTATTGATACGATTGGTAACTTAAAAAATTACATTGTAAAAGGATAAGATAATGACTACTAAAAAACTATATAGAATTGGGCAGATTGTGCCCAGTTCTAACATAACCATGGAAACCGAAATACCCGCCATGTTTAGATCAAGAGAAACTATCTCTCCTGAGCGTTTTACTTTTCATTCTGCCAGAATGCGAATGAAAAAAGTTACTAAAGAAGAATTGGCCGCCATGGATGCGGCATCAGATGTATGTGCTACAGAATTATCTGATGCCCATGTAGATGTAATGGGATATGCATGCTTGGTAGCTATTATGGCCATGGGCAAAGGCTATCATTGTGTTTCTCAAGACAGATTACACCAAAAAACAATAGAAAACGGCTATCCTACACCCATTGTAACCAGTGCAGGTGCTTTGGTGGAAGGGCTAACAGCACTGGGAGTTAAAAATATTGCTGTTATTGCTCCTTATATGAAACCTTTAACTAAAATGGTAGTAGAATATATTGAAGACCAAGGATTTACAGTTAAAGATTATATTGCTTTAGAAGTAGCGGACAATCTTGAGGTAGCGGCTTTAAATCCCGAGAATTTAAAATCAATTTATAAGGATTTAAATCTTGATGGTGTAGAAGCTATTGTTTTATCTGCCTGTGTGCAAATGCCTTCTTTACCGGCTGTACAAGCCGTACAAGATGAAGTAGGTTTACCAGTTACCACCGCAGCCATTTGTACCACATATAAAATGCTGAAAGAGTTGCGGTTAGACACAAAAGTACCTAATTCCGGTGCCTTACTATCCGGTAAATACTAAAATTATTAGTACTTTTGCCTATCTATGATGGAAACAAATAAAAAAAAAACGGCATACAGTCTATTAGTGTTGGCTTTTCAATATTAAGCGTTATGCTAAAATCGCCACACCCTTTACCTCTGAAAGAAATTTCAGAAAAAAGTGGTTTATCTCCCAGTAAAATACACTCCTATCTCGTTAGCTTTTTAGAGTTAAATGTGGTAGAGCAAAACAAAACCACCGGTTTTTACAGTCTGGGCAACTATTGTTTAAAACTAGGGCTTGGGTATCTAGATCAAGTAGGGTTGCTATCTGCATGCAAACCGGTTATGGAAGATTTAGCCCATGATTTAGGGCATACTGTATTTCTTGGGGTTTGGGGCAATAGAGGGCCAACCATTATAAACAGAGTAGATGGTGCTTTTAGTCAAACTATTTTTGATTTGCGTATTGGCAGTGTTTTACCCTTACTGTCTTCTGCTTTGGGAAAAAATTTTGCCGCTCATTTACCAGAAACTCTAGTTCATCCTATGCTTATAGAAGAACTTGAAAAAAAAGGAGCTTCTGATGACTTCCCTAATGATCTGGCAGAAATTCAAAATAGATTAGAAAAAATAAAACAACATGGTGTTAGCAAAAGCAGAGGGGGCATTTTATCTGATTATACCGCAATTTCTGCTCCTATCTTTGACTATTCCAATACCATTATAGCAGGTTTAACCATTATGGGAAGAATAAACCGATTGGATGACAGGTTAGACGGTAATGCAACTAAACTGTTAAAAAAAGCTGCTGCAAAAATATCTATAAGCAGAGGTTTTATTGCTTCCTAAGCATTTATAAATTTTAGCGGTTTTTAAACTCAACCATTTGATTGGTGTAGCTATCCTTAAAACACTCACATTATGAAGTGTAATGAGCAGGTATATTCAGGTTTTGGCATTTTTTTTAATCTCAACTTCCCCCTCCTCCAAAACCCACCGGTTAGCAGGGTAAAACTGCTACTACTGCCTAATCATTAATTTGCTACTTCGCTCAAAAATTTAATTCGCATAAGCCGCAATTCTTCTTCATCGTATTCGCCTTCAAATTCATCTAAGGCATCTTGTATTCTATCGGCTTCTGCTTCCAGAAAGTATTCGTAAATCTCCTCCTGTTGTTCTTCATCCAGCAATTCATCCAGACAGTAACCAATATTTAACTTGGTTCCGGAATATACAATTCGTTCCATTTCGGTGGTAAGTTCTTTCATATTCAAACCTTTGGATTTGGCAATATCTATAAGTGGCAATTTCTTATCCGTATTTTGAATAATAAAGAGCTTTAAGGCTGAATTAGAACCGGTAGTCTTTACAATTAAATCATCCGGACGGGTAATGTCATTATCGTTTACATAACGCTCTATCAGTTCTATAAAAGGCTTACCGTATTTTCGGGCTTTGCCATCGCCTACTCCGTGCACATTAGACAATTCTTCCAGTGTAATAGGATATTTTATGGTCATATCCTGCAGAGAAGGATCTTGGAATACGGCAAAAGGTGGTACTTTTTTTTGTTTACCCACTTTTTTACGCAGGTCTTTTAGCATGGCCATCAACTGTTTATCCGCTCCTACGGTGCTGCTCTTATCCTGAGATATGATACTATCGTCAGTATTATGTGTGTACACATGGTCTTCGGTCATCATAAAAGAATGCGGATTTTTAATAAAATTCATCCCTTTTTTGGTGAGTTTTAAAACACCGTATTGCTCTATTTCTTTAGAAATATAACCCGCTACCAACACTTGCCTTAACAAGGCCATCCAGTAATGCGGCTCTTTATTCTTACCCTTACCAAAAAAGGATTTTTGTGTGGTCTTCCTTGCCCTTAACAAGGCATTTTCTTTACCTACTAATATGTTGACTATTTCTTTTGCTTTGTATTCCTGATTGGTATCTTTTATGGTTTGGAGCAATAATTCTAATTCATCCCTCGCCTCTATTTTGGTTTTGGGATTACGAACATTGTCATCCATATCTGCACCTTCACCGGTTTCTAAGTCAAATTCTTCCCCAAAATAATGGAGCAAAAATTTTCTCCGGCTCATAGATGTTTCAGCATAAGAAACTACTTCCTGTAAAAGGGCATGGCCTATTTCCTGCTCAGCTACCGGTTTACCGGCTAAAAATTTCTCTAACTTTTCAATGTCCTTATAAGCATAAAAAGCCAGACAATGGCCCTCGCCGCCATCTCTGCCTGCCCTACCGGTTTCCTGATAATAACTTTCTAAACTCTTAGGAATATCATGATGAATAACAAACCTTACATCGGGCTTGTCTATACCCATCCCAAAGGCAATAGTAGCCACCACCACATCTACATCTTCCATAAGGAACATATCCTGATGTTTAGCTCTGGTTTTGGTATCCAATCCGGCGTGATAAGGTACAGATTTTATACCGTTTACTGACAGCACCTGATGAATCTCCTCTACTTTCTTTCGGCTAAGGCAATAAATAATACCGCTTTTACCTTTATAGTTCCGCACAAACCGGATAATATCTTTTTCTACATCTTTGGTTTTTGGCCTTACCTCGTAAAATAAATTAGGGCGATTAAAAGAGGCTTTATACGTAGTAGCATTGGGCACACCAAGGTTTTTTAAAATATCTTCCTGCACTTTTGGTGTAGCCGTAGCAGTAAGACCAATGATAGGCACATCGTCTATTTTATTGATAATGTTTTTTAAATTGCGATATTCCGGTCTAAAATCATGGCCCCATTCAGAAATACAATGAGCCTCATCTATGGCAACAAAAGATATTTTTTGAGATTTTAAAAAGTCTATATATTCTTCTTTGGTAAGCGATTCCGGTGCTACATAAAGCAATTTTGTAACACCATTTTTAATATCATGCATTACATTATTCACCTGAGTCTTGTTGAGTGAAGAATTTAAGACATGGGCTACACCGTCATCTTCGGATATACCCCTTATGGCATCTACTTGGTTTTTCATTAAAGCAATCAAAGGAGAAATAACTATGGCTGTACCATCCTGAATAAGTGCCGGCAATTGGTAACACAGCGATTTTCCACCACCGGTAGGCATAATAACAAAAGTGTCTTCTTTATTGATGATACTGGTAATTACTGCCTCTTGAAGTCCTTTAAATTGACTAAAACCAAAATATTTCTTAAGGGATTCTTGTAAGTTTAAATTTGTTTCAATCATTTATATTTTATCTATTATTTTAGATACATTTGCAAATAAAGATACAATTTTATTTTAAATCTAAAGTATTTTAAATGTCCGGAGGTAAAAAAAGCATTTTACAACTTGCCAAACAAACTTTTACCATTGAGAGTAAAGCGGTAGCTAATTTAGTAAATTATTTAGACTTTAACTTTGAAAATGCTGTTAAAACTATTCTCAAATCAGAAGGAAGAGTAATTATAACCGGTATAGGCAAGAGTGCTAATATAGCCACCAAAATTGTAGCCACCTTAAATTCTACCGGTACGCCCGCTATTTTTATGCATGCAGCGGATGCTATTCATGGTGATTTGGGCATTGTGCAACAAGACGATGTTGTCATCTGTATCTCAAAAAGTGGAAACACTCCCGAAATAAAAGTGCTTATCCCGCTGATAAAAGATGCTGGCAATACCATTATTGCCATTACAGGAAATACAGATTCTTTTTTGGCTCATAATGCTAATTATATCCTAAATACTACCGTGGAAGAAGAAGCCTGTAGCAATAATCTTGCCCCTACCACCAGTACTACGGCTCAGTTGGTAATGGGTGATGCCCTGGCAATATGTTTGTTGGAAATGAAAGAATTTACCAGTAAAGATTTTGCCAAATACCATCCCGGTGGCACTTTGGGCAAAAAATTGTACTTAAGGGTATCAGACATTATCCAAAAGAACAATATCCCACAAGTAAAAGATACGGATGCAATAACCAAGGTAATTGTTGAGATTTCCGAAAAACGGCTGGGAGCAACTGCAGTACTAAAAAACGGCCGGATTATAGGCATTATTACCGATGGCGATATACGGCGAATGATTAGCAATTACAATAATTTTCTAGATTTAACCGCCGCAGACGTTATGGGCAAAAACCCAAAAACCATAAACACCAACGAAATGGCAGTAGCCGCTCTGGACTTGATGCAAGAGAATAATATCACCCAACTGCTGGTAACGGAAAACGGCCAATATGTGGGCGTAGTTCACCTGCACGATTTATTAAAAGAAGGAATATTTTAAAATGACAAAAAATCAATCGAATGAAATGTCGTTTTTGGACCATTTGGAAGTACTCCGATGGACCTTGGTACGTTCTACACTGGCAGTATTAATAGCCAGTTCTATTGCATTTGTAATGAAAGGTTTTATTTTTAATAAAATTATTTTATTGCCCAAAGATGCTAATTTTTTAACTTACCGCGTGCTCTGCAAAATTTCGCAGGCTATTGGTACAGAAGGGCTTTGTATAGATGAAATACCGTTTATAGTCCAAAACAGAACTATGGCCGGCCAGTTTTCGGCACATATCTGGACTTCTATTACGGCTGGGTTTATAGTAGCTTTCCCTTACATTTTATTTGAAATATGGAAGTTTATTAAACCGGCTTTGTATGCCAACGAAAAAAAATATGCCCGAAGTTTTATTTTTATTTCTTCGTTTTTATTTTTTATAGGCATCTTTTTTGGCTACTACCTTATTTCTCCGCTTTCTATAAATTTTCTGGGAGCCTATCGGGTATCGAACGAAATAAATAATAATATTGACCTCCCTTCTTATATAAGTTTATTACGAGCCTCGGTGCTTTCATCAGGACTTATTTTTGAAATACCTATAATTATTTATTTTTTATCAAAACTGGGATTGGTTACCCCTGACTTTTTAAAGAAATACAGAAAATACGCTTTTGTATTGGTGCTTATTCTGGCAGCCATTATAACCCCGCCGGATGTAATTAGTCAGTTTATCGTGGCTATACCAATGATTATTTTATATGAAATTAGTATTTTTATTTCTAAAATAGTGGTAAAAAGGCAAAAAGCAACAGGCTAATGAATTAATAAAAGGGCGAATATAAAAATATGATATTAAGAGTAGAAAATATTAAAAAAACCTATGGCAAGAGAACTGTGGTAAAAGGCATATCCCTACAAGTGGAACAAGGCAACATAGTAGGGTTACTGGGGCCAAACGGAGCCGGAAAAACCACTTCTTTTTACATGATAGTAGGCATGATAAAACCCAATGCCGGCCATATTTTTTTAGATAATGAAGACATCACCGAAGCCTCTATGTACAAAAGGGCTCAGAAAGGAATTGGCTATCTGGCACAAGAGGCCTCCGTCTTTAGAAAACTGTCTGTAGAAGACAATATAATGGCGGTTTTGCAGTTTTCAAAACTGTCTAAAAAAGAACAAAAAGAAAAATTGGAGTCACTTATAGAAGAATTTGGCTTAAACCACGTAAGAAAAAACCGTGGCGATTTACTCTCAGGGGGCGAACGCAGACGTACGGAAATAGCACGGGCATTAGCCTCTGACCCCAATTTTATTTTACTGGACGAGCCATTTGCCGGTGTAGATCCCATAGCCGTAGAAGACATACAAAGTATAGTTTCTCATTTAAAAGACAGAAATATAGGAATCCTAATTACAGATCATAATGTACAGGAAACATTAGCTATTACTGATAGAACCTATCTTATGTTTGAAGGCGGAATTTTAAAAGAAGGCACCCCTGAAGAACTGGCAACTGATGAAATGGTGCGTAAAGTCTATCTGGGGGAGTCCTTTGAGCTAAAAAAAACAAGGCGGAAGTAGCCGGTAAATTTCAGCTATAAGGTTTGAGATAAAACACAGTCAACAGTTGGCTTTAGCAGCAAAAAATATTTTAGAGTTTGTAATTTACAACTTATGATATAAAAAGTAAAAATAACTATAGACTCATAAACCAATTAACTTAATAACTCAATAACCATTAACTAAACCGATGGGAAGAGCATTTGAATTTAGAAAAACCAGAAAACTAAAACGTTGGTCGGCTATGGCCAAGACGTTTACAAAATTGGGCAAAGAAATCGTAATGGCGGTAAAAGAAGGCGGGCCGGATCCGGAAGCCAATTCAAGGCTGCGGGTGGTAATTCAGAATGCCAAGGCTGCCAATATGCCCAAAGACAATATAGAAAGGGCTATAAAAAGAGCATCGGACAAAGACACTTCTGATTATAGAGAAGTATTGTTTGAAGGCTATGCACCGCATGGCATTGCCGTTTTGGTTGAAACTGCCACGGATAACAACAACCGTACCGTAGCTAATGTAAGAGCAGCCTTTAACAAGGCCGATGGAGCCTTAGGCAAGTCAGGCTCTGTAGTCTTTATATTTGAACATGTGGTCAATTTTAGAATAAACACAGACAACTTACCCGTGGATTTGGAAACTCTGGAACTGGAACTGATTGATTTTGAAGTGGACGAAATGTTTGAAGCTGAAGACGGTTTGATGATTTATGCCCCTTTTGAACAATTTGGAGCTATCCAATCGTATCTAGAAGAGAATAACATCGAAATATTATCATCGGAATTTGAACGTATCCCCACAAGTACTAAAAAACTTTCTGAAGAACAAAAAGCAGACGTAGAAAAATTATTGGACTTACTGGAAGAAGAAGATGATGTAAATAATGTTTATCACAATATGTTGTAATCCAACAAACATATTTTGAACTTATCAATAAGGCAATGCAAAAAACCTACCAACTAAGCCAGATTTCTGAAGTGGTATCAGAAATTATCTCCAAGATTAAATCAAATGTAATATTGTTTTATGGCAAAATGGGTGTAGGCAAAACTACGCTGATAAAAGAATTGGTGCAACAACTTGGCAGTACTGATACAGCCTCCTCCCCTACCTTTTCATTGGTAAATGAATATTTAACAGCAAGTGGAAAACATATTTATCATTTTGATTTTTACCGGATAAATACCGAAGAAGAAGCCATGGACATGGGTATTGAAGAATATTTTTACAGCGGCAACCTATGTTTAATAGAATGGCCGGATAAAATAAAAAATTTATTACCTTTAACGGCAGATATTATCCAATTATCACAAAATGAGGATAATACAAGAACCATTACCTTAAACCAACTATAGATGAGCAAAAAGCATAAAACGCCTTTTAGCAAGCACGAACTTCTACCCAAACCGGAAATGCTGGAAGTAAAGAACAAAAAGGGGGAATTGTTTATAGGCATCCCCAAAGAAATGCACTTACAAGAAAAACGTATTTGCCTAACCCCTGATGCTGTGGCCGCCCTTACCGGAAACGGGCATAGAATAATCATTGAATCCGGTGCGGGAATTGGCTCTAACTATTCAGACAACGATTATTCCGAAGCCGGAGCCAAAATTTCTTATGATACGGAAGAAATATTTGGCTGTAATTTGGTAATAAAGGTAGAACCGCCTACCATCAGAGAAATTGAATTTATAAAGCCACAAAGCGTGTTATTCTCGGCTTTACAATTAAAAACACAAAACAAAGAATATTTTGAAGCCCTGGCAAAAAAACGGATTACAGCCATTGCATTTGACTTTATTTCCGATGAACACGGTGTATTTCCGGTAGTAAAATCGCTCAGTGAAATTGCAGGTATTTCGGCTATTTTAATTGCTGCGGAATTGATGAATAATTTAGGTGAGGGCAACGGTTTGTTATTGGGCAATATTGGTGGTGTGCCGCCACCGGAAGTAGTTATTCTGGGTGCGGGCACCGTAGGTGAATTTGCTGCACGGTCTGCTTTGGGATTGGGAGCAACCGTAAAAGTTTTTGATAGCTCTATCACTAAACTCAGGCGATTACAGTATAATCTGGGCAGTCCGGTCTATACCTCCACCATTCAGCCTAAAACCTTACAAAAAGCCCTGATGCGATGCCATGTAGCCATAGGGGCCATACGAGGCAAAACCCGAACTCCGGTAATAGTAAGAGATACCATGGTGCAACAAATGAAAGACGGAGCGGTAATAGTGGATGTAAGCATAGATAGTGGTGGTTGTTTTGAAACATCGGAAATAACCAGTCATAAAAAACCCACTTTTATAAAACACGGCGTTATACACTATTGTGTTCCTAATATCCCCTCAAGATATGCCCGTACGGCCAGCCAGTCCATTAGCAATATCTTTACGCCGTATCTAATGAAAATAGGTGAAGAAGGTGGAATTGAAAACACCGCCAGATTTGACCGCAGCCTGCAAAAAGGCATGTATTTTTATCATGGCATTCTTACAAATAAAGCCATTGCTCATTGGTTTGACCTACCCTACCGAGACATAAACCTTTTAATTCTCTAATGGATACAAAACGTAGATTTTTGTTTTTTGGCGTAGGGTTTTCATTTGGCCTTATCCTGTTGTTCTTTTTTTTAAACGGTAAAAACGCTTCTTGTAATTATTTGCCCAATGCCAGAATGTTGGAAATTTTAAGAAGCAAGCACCGAGTCTATGATGCTCAGGTTATTGAGACAATGAAAAATAAAAATATTGATTCTGCCGAAGTA
>PDWI01006839.1_pt1 | contig 14161 bp, 13 predicted proteins | sample 1430891 | NCBI WGS metagenome assembly PDWI01 (sample SAMN01162508, study PRJNA174530) | Oral metagenome, whole genome shotgun sequencing project. | biome: Marine environment; feature: Marine mammal; material: Swab sample of the gingival sulcus; isolation source: swab sample of gingival sulcus...
TTGTTACCAACATAACCATAGATAACTTGTGATTGTATAGAAATAATATCAATCGGAAGCGGGGCGATTTTTTCGGGCGCGCTCATTGTATTTCCTTCATAAAAATTAGCATTGCTAGGCATAAACAATGCGAGCAGTAAACAGCGTCTTATCACTGTCGGCATTGTTCACTTTAAAATGTATGGTATTGGACGGGGTCTCCCTTTCCTTGTCAGCATTAAAATCACTGTAACACCGCACATTATCGTATAAAAAAGTTTGCGCAAGGAAATTGACTTCGTAAGCTTGCACAGGTTTTTGCTGTTGTGCCAAAGGCAAACTGTCCAAAACCCATTGCGTATATTTGATATTGTTAACGTGCTGATTGTGGTCTAGGTCGCTAGTGGTGACAGTATGCGCTCTCACCGCGTTCATGCTGTCAGGTAGCACGATTTTTCTGGTGTCGAAATCATTGGCTTCAATCGTATGCGCGGGTAAAAGATGCGCAAAGCCACTCAACCGCTGCGGGCGATGCGATTTGCCGTCCAGCAATAAAAACTGTGAGCAGGCGTTGGCAATCAATTCTTCACCAACAAATAGGGCATAATCTCGCACCGAAGAAATGCCACCGATATTGCGTATCCACGTTTTGATGGTCAAGACTTCCTTATAAACAGGTAGGCGTTTAATCTGCAGGCGTTGCTGGGAAAACACCCAAAAGACATTTTTTTCGGCACAGGCGTCATTGCCCAAGCCGAGCATGTTGGCATGTTCAGCGCCCACGTCTTGCAATAGGCCGAGTAGCCCCGTTAAACTCAACGCTTGGTTGGTGTCTAATAGTGTTGTATTAATAGGATAATCTTGAATGTAATAAGCATTGGTTGTCATTTTGACCTCATCAGTTGGTTTTTCGTTTAACAAATTTTAACGCAGACGTTTAACTTTTTGCCAACTTTTCTTTTATACTCACCTAACTGTGGTTGTTAATTGAGATTTTTTTTACGCCACAAAATTCACTAACATTATTACAAGGAGTCAGAATGTCCCTAACACACTTTAAACACTTTATTTTTGCCACCGCCTTGGTGGCCATTAGTGGCAATGCGATTGCTGGTGAAAAATGGTACTACCATTCGCAACCCTATCGTTGCCTAGATAAATCTATGTTCATGAATGCTGAAGTCGTGCCTTCAGACAGTGAAATAGCCTTCAACATATTAATGACCAACACCAAAAAAGGCCACAGAGATTTGGCGCAGTTTACCATTAACAAAGCCAATATTTCAAAAGGCAGTGCGATTGTTAATAGTCGCTATAATAGCCCTTGGCTAAAGGTTGGACAGTTAGACAATCTGAGCGCCAAAAGCACCGTGTCCATCAACCTGTTAACCAGTGATGGAAAATTGTCCAAAAAATGCGATAACGTCAAATTGACACCGACACAAACGCCAGCCGAAACACTGCAAAAAGAAATCGAAACGCTAGAAAAACGTCCTATTGATAGTCGTCAATTGCTGGTTGCTCAAAAGCAATACGACACATCGCCACCGATTGCGTGGCTGCCAGACCTAGACCAAGCTGGCGTCAAAGCGAGACGCGAAAAAGCATGGGATGAATTCAACGATGCCTACCTGCCAGCGCTGGTTGAACAGTTTGAAAAACCCGATATCAGTACCGAAGAAGCCGAAGCCATTTTGACTGGCATGTTCGACACGACGAAAGTCATCAAAAGCAGTCCCTATCGCAAAAGTATTCGCGATAAAATTGATGATTTCCACATTTACTGGGCGCTGATTAAGCGCAATCAGCCGCAAGAAGCTAAGCATTTCGCGGTCAGCTCACAGGCTGAATTGTGCGATGCCATGTACTACACTTATGACTGGCAGACGACCTTGCGTTGGACATCGGGACTACCGTTGCCGATGTGGTCGCGCGATTACGGCAATCAATTATTGGATTGGGCGGCTCAGTGCAAGAGCAGTGAATCTAAGAAATTTAGAGCCTACCTTAAGGATAATTGGCCAGCTATTGAAAAAATGTCGAAAAACTACCCCAATTTTGTAGCGATGCTGAACCAACGTTTGGCGGCCAAAGCCAACATTGAGGAATTAAAGAAAAACAACTGGCTCTTTTTCACTAATGAGCAGAAAAAGTCTCTGGGCGTACCGAAAGTGATGGTAACAATGGCCGAGAAAAAATTGATTGCGCCGTATTTACAATCGCTGTTGCCGGCTTTGGGCGCAGAATTGCAAAAAGGCTTGGCGCAATTACCCAATGTGACGGATTATCGCGACTATTGCCGCAAGACGCTCGACTTTGGCCGCACCAGAAGCGCCTTCAAAAAACAGTTGGCGCAAGACTGTGAAAAATTCAGCCAAATCGCCTACGATAAAAAATTGACCACGGTTGTGGAAGGTTGGTTAGCGGATGCCGACAAAGACCTGCAAAGCGGAAAAATCAGTATCGCAGACTTAGGTAGCTATTGTCGCACCAAAGCCAGAGCGGTTGACGGCTGGTCGGTGCGTGACAAACTGGCTGAGCGTTGCCAGCCATTGCTTGCCGAACGCTCTCTAGCTATGGTTAAAAAACGGGTTGCGGCTTTGCAGAAAGACATTGAGTCACAACCTAAAACGCTAGCTGGCCTTGAAAAACTCAACGCCATTGCCATGACTTTAAAACCTTACGATGTAAATTATCCGCTTGTTTTGGATGTAAAAACTGCCGAAGCGATTAACGCGGCAATGAAGCCGGCACAGCAAGCACTGGAGACAGCCTATAAAGACATTGATGCCAGTAGTGCCGCATCGCTGTCGAAAATTTATCAACCCTTGATTGATGGCGAGGACGATGCCAACAAATTGGCAAAAGCGGTCGCCGAGATTAAGATCGCTTGTGGTGGCCGTTACGAATACAATCATTCTCTGCCACAATACGAATACAACCATTCCCTGCCACAATATGATGAAGCCTGTCGCAAGCTCAGCCGTGATTTGGCAGATAAGCAAGAGACCCTAGCATGTGATGCCATTTGGGAAAAGACGGACTTTCCCGACGAATATGCACTAAAACTGCTACCCGACCCCAGAGGTCGCCGCGATATGACTTTGAGAGCTGTTTTGTGTGTGGCTGGCTCGTCAGTGGGCGCTAACCGCCCAACTTTAGTCGGCGTTAAGGATTCGGGGCTTTTGTCATCGGATTACTTGTTAAAAGCCACGCATCCACAAAAAAGCGGTAAAGATTTGGTGGTGACATTGGAGTTAGAAGAAGCCGATGATGGCGAACACTTTGCCTACACCAACCTAAAAATTTCCGAGGGCGAGTTGGACTTGTCGCGTTTGCAGAACAAAGAAAAAGAGCTGTTTCTTTGTTTGGTACAGCCTGAGCGTTGTTTGAAAAAGTAATGCCAAACCTGCAAAATAACCTATCTTCGCTAGACTCGCTTGCCTTGATAGGTTATTTTTCGGAATTGATATAGGCTCTTTTTTAGATTCAACCTAAAAACGGCAGTTGAACGACTCCCTCTCCCCCGCGGGGAGAGGGAATAATACATTGTAAAAATTTAACTTTTTTGAAAATTGATGTCCAACTGCGTTTTTTAGGTTCAAAAAACAGTTGGTGTGAACGCAATGCTTCGCACCAGCTGTTTTTCAAGAGAACTTATTAAACATTAGTTACTTATTGCTTGAATTTGCTTTTCATCAAAATCACAATTATTCCAGTTGGCTTCAATCGTTGCGCCCATTTTCTCGTACAGCTCAACAGCTGGTGTATTCCAATCCAGCACTTGCCAACGCACGCGGTGGCATTGTTCGGCTTTAGCCACCTCAAACAATTCCGCTAATAATCGCGAGCCGATTTTTTCCCCGCGGCAATTGGCTTTAACGTATAAATCATCAAGGTACAGTGATTTGCCAACCCATGTGAAATAAGCAAAAAAGTACACCGCCATGCCGACAATTTCGCCGCTGTCTGTTTCGGCGACCAAGGCGTGGAAATGGTCTTTTTCGGCTTGCATTTGCTCTACGGTATTGGTGACGCTATTGGCAGCTTTTTCAAAAGTGGCGAGTTCCTTGACCAACGCCAAAATAGCGGAGAAGTCGGCCTCGGTGGCTTTTCTAATTGTCGTTTTCATCGTTGTTTGCTCCTGATTTTAGTGTGACTAGTCGGTATTAATTAATCTCTGATGCGTTCTTGCAAATAGGTTTTATAATCGGGTATGCCAATACTCACCTCACTGTCAAAATGGGCAGAACTGATGATAAAATCCGCCGTGGAACGGTTCATGGCTACGGGAATATTCCACACAGTGGCGATGCGGAGCAGGGCCTTGACATCAGGGTCGTGAGGGACGGCGTTCATGGGATCCCAAAAGAAAATCATCATATCAATTTTTTTATCGGCAATCATTGCGCCCAATTGTTGGTCACCCCCAAGCGGGCCACTCAATAATGGAGTGATGTTCAGCTCACACGATTTTTTTAACAAGTGCCCTGTTGTGCCTGTACCAAACAGCAAATGATGTGCAAGCTGCTGTTTATGGTCATTACACCAAGCAATTAAATCTTGTTTGCAGTGGTCGTGGGCAACTAAGGCGATATGTTTTTGTTTGCCAAGTTGGCGAGTTGTTTTTTTCATTATGTTAGTTCCTACATTGCAAGTGTATGTGTTAACCTGTTTGTTATGTTTTTTTTAATTATTACATGGGGATGTGTCAATAAATAATTAAGGGGCGTAACCAAAAATTTTAACATTTTTTTAATTGTCTGGGAATGGGTATTCTTTATAAAAAAATGTAGTTTTATCAATATTGACCAGAGTATAATATCCGCCATCATCAAGCTCATTATCTTTGGGGGCTGTCGTGATGATGCGGTTTGAGCGCTATACTCATGCGACCTCAGTGTGTAGATGATATTGATGGATTAATTGATAGACTTTGTAAAACTTTAATAAGTTTAAGGTGATTATTATGACAGATAAGAAAAAAACACTAGGCGTTCATTCAGAGCAGGGCAAACTACACAAAGTAATGGTTTGTACGCCAGGCTTGGCACACCAGCGTCTAACGCCAAGCAACTGCGATGAGTTGCTTTTTGATGATGTTCTTTGGGTTAACCAAGCCAAGCGCGATCACTTTGACTTTGTCAATAAAATGCGTGACCGCGGCGTAGAAGTCTTGGAAATGCACGACTTGCTCACCGATGTCGTCGCCAACCCTGAGTCGCGCGATTGGATTTTAGAGCGCAAATTGACGGCAAATCAACTGGGACTCAGCATTCGTCAAGGCGTTTACGACTGGTTGGTGTCACTTGCACCAAGAAAAATTGCCGAATATCTTATCGGTGGCGTTGCCATCGACGATTTGCCTAAGGATTTTTCCTGCGGTGCTTTGGAGTTGGTTGAATGCTCTATCGGGCATGGAGGCTTTGTGTTGCCACCATTGCCTAATACGCAGTTCACTCGCGACAACAGTGCTTGGGTTTACGGCGGCGTTACTTTGAACCCCATGTATTGGCAAGCGCGTCGACAAGAAACTTTGTTGACAGCGGCAATCTACAAATTCCACCCAGATTTCGTCGACGAGGATTTCACTGTTCTCTTTGGCGATGTCGATGCTGATTATGGCGCGGCAACGCTTGAGGGTGGCGATATCATGCCTATCGGCAACCGCACCGTCGTCGTTGGTATGGGTGAGCGCAGCTCGCGTCAAGCCATTACTCAGCTCGCTAAGTCATTATTTGATAACAATATGGCTGACCGCGTCGTTATTGCCGCTTTGCCGAAAGCTCGTTCGGCCATGCACTTAGATACTGTCTTTACGTTCTGTGATGTCGATTTGGTCAGCGCGTATGCCGATGTTGTTGACAATATCACAACCTTTAGTTTGTACCCCGATGAGTCGGTCAACTGTGGAATTAGTATTTACAAAGAAAAATTACCTTTCGTTGATGTGGTTGCTCAGGCTTTGGGGCTTAAACAGCTCCGCGTTGTGCAAACAGGGGGGGATATGTATGAAATTGAACGCGAGCAGTGGGATGATGGCAACAACGTCTTTGCACTAGAGCCAGGTGTGGTCGTCGGTTATGACCGCAATACGTACACCAACACCTTACTTCGCAAGCAAGGTGTCGAAGTCATTACCATTAGTGCTTCTGAGTTGGGGCGCGGACGCGGTGGTGGTCGCTGTATGACCTGTCCGATTATTCGTGATCCTATTGATTATTAATGGAGTAATGAGTGCCTTGGTTTGAGTTTAATTCTCATCCAAGGCACTTCTCTCATACAGTTGCGTAAGGGGACTTCGCGCTTTTTAAGAGAGACTACCCGCACTGTTGTGTATTCGCTAAAGCTGTCAGTTGCTGGTGTGTATCGAAATCAATGTCTATAACTTATCTGGTAATATTATGAAAAACGAAATACTTTCCTTGCAGCCAACCGCAGTTTGGCAATACTTTTATCAACTCACTCAAGTGCCACGTCCATCTAAACACGAAGACAAAATTCAAGCTTTTATGTTGGAGTTCGGACAATCATTAGGGCTTGAAACCATCCATGATGAGACAGGCAATGTCATTATTAAAAAGCCCGCCAGTGCTGGTTACGAAGACCGATTAGGTGTGGTGTTGCAAGCGCATCTCGACATGGTGCCACAGGCAAACAACGACACCCCTCACGACTTTGTTAATGATCCGATTACTGCTTATATTGACGGCGAATGGGTGACGGCAAAAGGTACAACGTTGGGAGCAGATAACGGTATCGGTGTCGCCGCTATCATGGCTGTTTTAGCCGACGACAACATCAAACACGGCCCACTTGAAGCCCTGTTTACCTGTGATGAAGAAACCAGTATGGCAGGTGCTTTTGGTTTGAAGAGCGGTGTGTTAGATGGTGATATCTTGCTCAATTTGGATTCTGAAGAAGAGAAAGAATTGTGTATCGGTTGCGCTGGTGGTATCGAAGGTGAATTCCACTTGCCGATTGATCGTGAGTCTCTATCATCAGAACAGTCTTTATACCAATTAACACTCAAAGGATTAAAAGGTGGTCATTCGGGTGTTGATATCAATCTGCAGCGCGGTAATGCTAATAAACTCTTGGGGCGTTGGTTGACACTCTTAGATGTTGACTGGTCACTGGTCAGCTTTAATGGTGGTAGCTTAAGTAACGCCATTCCACGTGAAGCTATTGCTGTTATTGCCTTCGCTGAGAAAGATAAATCACAAGTAGAAAAAATTACCAGTACCTTTAAAGAAATGCTACAAAGAGAATATGGTGATTTAGAACCACATGTTGAGTTATTCATTGAGGCTGCATCGGTAGAAAATAGCCAAGTCTTTACCGAGAGCTCAAAAAAAGCCTTGCTCAATGCAATAGCAGCCTGTCATAACGGTGTTTATCGCATGAGTGTTGACATAGATGGGCTGGTGGAAACTTCAAACAACGTGGCAATAGTGACAAGCAAAGAGAATGATGTGCAGATTGATTGTATGGTGCGTTCATCGGTGGATTCGGCACGCGATGAGTTGGTGGCACAGTTGACTGCTGTTTTTGAAATGGCTGGCGCGGAATGTCGTTTCTTCGGGGCTTATCCCGGTTGGAAACCCAATCCCAAATCAGCTGTTTTGGAGATTATGAAAAGCACGGGTGAAAAGCTATTCGGTAAAACCCCGTTGATTCAGGCGATTCATGCAGGCTTAGAATGTGGCTTGTTCGCTGGTGCTTATCCGCATTGGGATATGATTTCGTTTGGTCCAACTATTTGTTTCCCACACTCACCCGATGAGAAAGTAAAAATTGATACAGTGGCACCATTTTATCAGTGGCTACTTTTAGCTTTGGAAAATATTCCAACTCGCTAAGAGCTAAAGGATTGATTTGAGTTCACAGTGCCAAGAACCCGAATATCAACTTCATAAAAAGATGGATTTGGGTTCACTTTCACTGCAAAAATACAGTATAATGGTAATCAGTAAGAATGTGGCGCTGACTTGATAGTTTGACAGCTCGTCACGATGGAAATGGGGTGGTAGAGCTGATTTTTTGTTAATTCTTTTGTAGTTATTTTTTAAACACTTCTAGAAAAATAGAGTGTCTTTTTTTAGAAACTATACCTTGGAGGTTTTATTATGAACGCTGTAGCAGAAACACCTAAAAAACGCTGGCAGTTCCCGACCGCTTATACGGTTCTTTTTGTCGTTCTTTTATTAGCGGCTGCTTTGACTTATATCTTGCCATCGGGCAAGTATGCTAAATTATCCTATAACAAGGCTGACAAAGTTTTTGTGGTTACCGCGCCGAAGGGTGAAACGCAAAACATGCCGGGTACACAAGAAACGCTGGACAAACTTGGTGTCAAAATTGATTTAAAACAATTTGCCGATGAAAGTATCTATAAGCCTATCGCTATCCCCAATACTTATGAAGCGTTACCCGCACACCCCTCTTCCTTTTACGATTTTGCTTCATCATCAGTAAAAGGTTTCTATGATACCAAAGATATCGCGTTATTCATTTTGATACTCGGTGGCATCATTGGTGTACTTAATGCCAATGGCGCGATTAATGCGGGGTTTGCCGCGCTGTCTCAAAAAACGCAGGGCAATGAATATATTCTTGTTATATTAGTGACTTGTTTGATTTCCGCGGGGGGTACGACTTACGGTATGGCAGAAGAAACCATTGCCCTGTATCCCATTATTATTCCGATATTTTTAGTTGCGGGTTACGATGCCTTGGTCGGTATTGCTGCGATTTATCTAGGGTCTTGTATCGGTACAACATTCTCGACTATTAACGTCTTTTCAACGGGTATTGCCTCCGCGGCAGCGGGAACGACCTTGTCAGAAGGGATGATTTTCCGTGTTGTCGGTTTGGTGCTAGGTACATTGATTGTGCTAGCCTATGTGTTGCGTTATGCGTCAAAAGTCAAGCGCGACCCGATGACTTCATTAATTTATGATCAGCGCGATGAAATTGATGCTGCCTTTAGAAAGAACCAAAGTGATGCGGTGCCAAGCTTCACTGCTGCCAGAGCGGTTATGCTAGTCATCTTTATGGCCACGTTTGGTGTGATGATGTGGGGCGTTATTGCAGATGGCTGGTGGTTTGAAGAGATGTCTGTCTTGTTCTTAGTCTCGGGCTTTTTAATCATCGTTGTTACCGTATTCTTTACTGAGTTAGGTGAAAAAGAAACGGTTAATAGCTTTATCTCAGGCGCTGCTGATTTAGTGGGGGTTGCTTTGATTTTGGGGCTTGCCCGTGCGGTTAACTTCCTACTTGATGAGGGTCTCGTTTCAGATACCATTTTATACAATGCCACACAATTGGTCGATGGTATGAACCCCATTCTATTTATTATTGTAATGATGTTAATCTTCATTATTTTAGGTTTCTTTATTCCGTCGTCCTCAGGTTTGGCGGTGTTGTCTATGCCCATTATGGCGCCACTGGCGGATACCGTGGGATTACCGCGCGATACCATTGTCAACGCCTACCAATATGGTCAAGGTGTCATGGCCTTTATCACACCGACTGGCTTGATTTTGGTGGCATTGTCGATGTCGCACATTACTTTTGATAAGTGGTTGAAATTTGTCATGCCGTTGTTGGGTATTTTGTTTGTATTCTCTCTAGGCATGTTGGTCGCTCAAGTGTCTATGGTTTAGGTTTATATTCATAGTCATTACGGCAATAGAAAAAGCTCGGGTCACTGGATGATCCGAGCTTTTCTATATTTATGACTTTTTCACAAGTGACAAAGTCAATTAACGTTATACATTTGGCGGAGCAAATAACCAACCCTCTAAGTTAAAAAACTGTGCCAATTCGTGCAACTGTGCCGCGGGTTGGTCGTAGGTGAGGCTTTTCTGCTGTTGTTCGGCATAGACTTTAGCTTCCAGCAAACAGGCGATGCCCGCGCTGTCGCAGTGTTCAACCTTGGCGAGATTGATGCTGAGTGTTTGCTCATCCGTTTGGCTCGCAGTGCCGTCAATAAAAGCATAGAGTTGTTGCAACAACGTATTAGCGTTGTCAATGTCAATGCGCTCAGGTAGAGAGAATGGGGTTAAAGCCATAGAGGTAACCATTGGTAATTGGATGTTGAGTGGGTAAAAGGTTAAAAAGCAACCACCTACAGCGCGTACTTTGCTGATACGCGCGTGTGCTGTAGGTGGTCATTCATTCAGTTCTAAAAACCTACAAGGGTTTTATTTACTCATGACGGCGCCAGTAGCGTTCATGGTTTTGTACTCATCAATGACGGCTTGTAAGCCTTGCTTGGCAATTTTAGGCTGTAGCGCGTCCTTGTACATTTTTACCGCGGAAACGCCATCACTTAAGACATCAATAATTAACCATTTTCCTGTTCTATTGTTTAATCTCAGTGTCAAGTTGTACTGGTTACCGCGGTTGATGACAGTGGCATCAACGATAACCAATTTCTTTTTATACAATCTGGGTTTGCCGTAAATCACTTTGGCATTGGCGTAGTCTAGCAGTTCTGACGAGTAAGTACGCATCATCACTTGTTTAAACTCGTTAATAAAATCGCGCCGTTGCTTTTTGCTGGCTTTGCGCCAATTGTCACGGCCGATGACGAGTCTAGCCATTTTAGTTTCGTCAAAGTAGGGCAACATTTTGTTATTGACCAGTTGATTGAGCGCGCTAGGGTCTCGCTGATAGAGTTGACGGTTTTGTCGTAGGTCAGACAGCACCACTTCAACGGATTCTTTGACAACGCTGAGTGCCTCATCAGCGCTTTGCGCCAGTGCCGAGGTTGTCATTGACAGTGCTAAAAAGCCCGCTAAGGCAATTTTCATCAGGTAGTTTTTCATGGTAGTACTCCTATCGTAGGGTTATAAAAAATAATATGGTTTTAAAAATATCAAGAAATCAAAGGATTAGTCTTTTTTCGTGGTGCTTTCGTAGAAAAACTTGCTAATCAGTTTTTCCAGTACCATGGCAGAGTTGGTGAAAATGACTTCATCGCCATCTTGCAAAAAAGTTTCCTCTACGCCCAAATCAATGCCCAAATACTTTTCGCCTAAAAGGCCTTGGGTGAGAATGCTCAAGTTAGAGTCTTCGGGCAATTGGTTGTAGCGCTTGTCAATGGACAAAGTGACGCGGGCTTTGTAATTCTCTGGATTGATGCGAATGCTGTCAACCTGACCAATTTTAACGCCTGCTAAAGTCACCGATGCGCCATTTTTCAGTCCGCTGACGCTGAAAAAGTCGGCTTGTACCTGATAAGTACCGTTGCGCCCCACGGTGTTGATGGCACTGACTTTGTAGGCGAGAAAGACCAAGCCCAACAGTCCTAAGAGTACAAAGCCGCCCACTAGCGCTTCTAAGGTTTTTGTGTTTTTCATTTAGTTGATTCCAAAAAATAAAGCGGTTAATAAAAAATCGACGGCCAGCACCCATAGCGAAGTGACGACCACGGTGCGGGTTGTCGCTTTGCCAATGCCTTCAGCCGTGGGATGGCAATTCATGCCTTGATATACGCTAACTAGCGCGGCGACTAAGCCAAAGCAAGCGCTTTTTATCAGTACGCCCTGAACAATGTCTCGCCAAATATCAACGCTAGCGCGCATACCGTTCCAGTACATGGCGGCATCAACGCCCAATTGCACCACGCCGACCACATAGCCTCCCAAAATGGCGACCGAGGAAAAAATAACCGCCAAAATCGGCAAGGCGATAATGCTGGCGACAAAGCGTGGAAAGACCACGTAATCAATGGGGTTGACTGCCATCATTTGCATGCTGGCAATTTGCTCGGTGGCTTTCATCAGGCCAATTTCCGAGGTCACGGACGAACCTGCGCGCCCCGCAAACAATAGCGCGGTAACCACTGGCCCTAACTCGCGCAACAGTGACAGGGAAACCATCGTACCCAAGGCACTTTCCGCGCCAAACTGCGTCAAGGTGGTGTAGCCTTGAAAAGATAGCACCATGCCAACAAATAATCCCGATACGGCGATAATCGGCAAGGACATCACCCCGACTGCGTGCAGCTGGCGGACAATTTGTCCAAAGCGTCGCCACAGGCTATCGGTGTGGCGCAAAATAGCCAGTAGCAATAAGAAGGCGCGTCCGCACCCCAGCCATAAGGCAATTGCCCAACGCCCTACGGCGCTTAAAATCATCATAAGTCCTCCTGACTGCCCGTTGCTTGGGCGACTTTTCCCAATAATTGGGCGTGGTAGTCGGGGGCAGGGTAGTGGAAGGGTACAGGGCCATCGGGTTCGGCATGCATAAATTGTTTAACCCACGGCGAATCGGTACATGCCAAATCTTTGGGGCTACCGTGAGCAATGATGTGTCCTTCAGACAACAAACAGAGTTTATCGGCAATGGAGGCCGTTTCGGTAATATCGTGAGATACCACTACGCTGGTCAACCCCAACACTTGATTGAGGGTTTTAATCAGATGTACTAACATGCCCATGGAAATGGGGTCTTGCCCCGCAAAAGGCTCATCGTAAAATAACAGCGCGGGGTCTAGGGCAATAGAGCGCGCCAAGGCTACGCGTCTACGCATGCCACCAGACAGCTCGTCAGGCATCAAGTCAATGGCACCGCGCAGTCCCACCGTTTCCAATTTCATCAACACCACGTGGCGAATCAGTTTTTCCGACAGCTGAGTGTTTTCCCGCAGGGGGAAAGCGACATTGTCAAACACGCTCATATCGGTAAACAGCGCCCCGCTTTGAAACAGCATAGACATGCGCTTGCGCAAGGCAATTAACTGGCGCGGACTCATGTGGTCAACGCGCTCGCCAAAAACGTAAACACTGCCCGACTCAGGCTTGAGTTGCCCCGTCATCAAGTTTAACAAGGTGGTTTTGCCCGTGCCGCTAGGCCCCATAATGGCAACGATATCACCTTGGTCAACGCGCAAATTTAATTGGTCAAAAATAACGCGTTGTCCGCGCCGAAACAACACATCATTAAGTTCTATCATATAACTATCCAGAAAAGATGAGAGACCCATGATAACAGATAATGCAACACTTTAAGATGAATATCATATTAAGATAAATATATACTCAATACAGTTGATTTTTGGAAATGCAAGAAATAATATTAATCAATTGATTTAATTTTAACTTTAAAAATTAATCTTTTACGTTCTCCATGGCCACAAAAGTGCTGGTTTGTAGTACGTGGGGCAATTCAGAGATTTTTTCGCCCAAAATAGCGCGGAAACTGCCCATATCTCCCGTACGAATTTTTAGTAAATAGTCGTAATTAGCCGCCATCATGTGGCACTCCTCAATTTCGGGAATTTCCAGTACCGCTTGATTAAAAGCTTTCAAAGCGCGGGTGCGGGTATCGTGCAATTTGACTTGCACAAAAACCACGTGATTTTCTTCTAAGCGGCGATAATTCACTCGCGTGGTATAACCAAGGATAATTTCTGCACGCTCCATGCGCTTGATGCGTTGCTGGCACGGGGTTTTGGACAAGCCCACGCGCTCGGCAATATCGGTGAGCGTCATTTTGGCGTTGGTCTGTAGCTCGCGCAAAATCGCGCGATCTATACTGTCAAGTTTCGTTTTTTCCATTGCACGGCAAACTTTAGTTAATAATTCCATTATTTTATATAAAATAAGTTTTTTTTCCTAACATAAAACCCTTTTAGGAAAAATTTTTACAAAAATTCGACTACAATTAAGGTTTGTTTACGTTTTTATTCTCTCACCCATCAAGGAGACAACCATGCTAACCCCCACGCATTTACAAACGCTCACCAACGCCGATGACATCTTAGCGGCGCTCACCAACAACTACATTGTCGATGAGCACGATTATGTGCAGGCATTACTGGCTTCCATAGACTATGACGAAGCGCAATTGGACGCGCAAAAACAAGTGGTTGCCGACCTGATCGGCGATATTCGCAAAACCTCTGGCGGCGGCTCTGGCATTGATAGCTTCTTGCAAGAATACAGCTTGGACACCGAAGAAGGCATCGTATTAATGTGTATTGCCGAAGCCCTGTTGCGTATCCCCGATGCCGAAACCGCCGATGCCTTGATTGAAGACAAACTCGCCGACACGGCTTGGGACAAGCACCTGAGCCAATCGGATTCGCTGTTTGTCAACGCTTCGACGTGGGGCTTGATGCTGTCGGGCAAGGTCACGCGCCTAGGCAAAAACTACGAAGACAAACCCA
>PDWI01007087.1_pt1 | contig 14158 bp, 12 predicted proteins | sample 1430891 | NCBI WGS metagenome assembly PDWI01 (sample SAMN01162508, study PRJNA174530) | Oral metagenome, whole genome shotgun sequencing project. | biome: Marine environment; feature: Marine mammal; material: Swab sample of the gingival sulcus; isolation source: swab sample of gingival sulcus...
AACCTTCCCCAAAAACACTGGAGAAAGCTTCGCACTTCCAATATGGCCGAACGCCAAATGCAGGAGATAAAACGGCGAACCAAGGTTGCCAGGATTTTTTCAAATAAGGAGGCATTAAACAGACTCGCAGCATCGGTACTTATGGAGATCGATGAAAAATGGCTGACGGGTAAACGGTATTTAAGCATGGAGGCCGATTAAAACTTTTTTCAATTTTACAGAAAAAAGGGTTGCTTTATCTAATCTATCGTCAGTATAAAGATCTGATAAGAGCCCTTGCTGCATGATCGAAACCTCTCGGGGGGGACCATGTCTATTCAGATCCCAAGGGCATCTCCTTTTTATGTTGGCTTATCTACCAAACATTATATAATAGAAATATGTGCTCTTTTTTTATCACATCCACAAGTTTTGATTATATCTCACATTTTTATACAGTATCCTCAATAAAGGTACCATCTTTACAAAAAGCCCCTTTTTTTTCATTCCATTATGATAGACTCAAAAATACAGGCAGGCTGTTATGGGAACCAGAATAGTACGCTATAATGAAACAAGGAATTTACTGGAAGGTGAAGAGTTTACCAAGGTTTATTTTCATACGGACAAACTTGTCTTTGCCGTAAGTACCCTTTTACCGGGACAGAAGGCCTGTCTGGACAAAGGACATAAAGATGCAGATGAAACCTGCTATGTTATTGAAGGGGAAGTGGCCATTCATCTTACAAACCTGAATGAGATTCATGAGCTTCACAAGGGAGACTGCATCCTCATTCCCCAGGGGGAACCTCATTACACCGTGAATATTGGCGAAAAAAAATCTGTAACTGCCTGGGCCTGCGCCCCCCATCTTTAAAGGCTTTCTAAAGCAGCTTTAACTTCCCTGCGGACATTCACAGCCTCTTTTTTGTTGTCCAGGCTTTGGACGGCATCTTTTAAGTCTTTAAGGCCATTAAGTTTAATCCCCCGAATACCATATATTCTGATGATGAAATCCTGATTTTTGAGCATTTGGGCATAAAAAGGTTTAAGCGCCGGCCATTCACTGGTACTGAGAATTTGACAGATGGGGCCGACTTCCTTGTCCTGCTTTTTCTCCCACTTGGGATCCAGAATTTTCTTCAAGGCCTCTATGGAACCTGGAAGCTGCCCATCCATCATGATGGACAAAGCCTGTAAACGGGTGCCAAAGGGAATTCCTTCTCTTGAAAATTGCTCTACAATAAAAAGATTTGCCTTTTGATCCTCCATTTTGGCCAGAGCCTTTAAAGCTTCCTGACGAACCTGTTTTACAGGATCTTTTCTTACTTTGTACTCTAAAATATCAATGGCCTGTTTGTATTGTCTTTCAGACAGCCCCTCTGCCGCTGCTACACGGATTTTCCAGAAAGAATCCCTCAAGGCAGCAAGAAGAATGGGGGAAACCTCTTCTGAATCCTGAAAACTGATTCCTTTTAGGGCATAAGAGCGAAGCTGGCTGTTTTCAGAAGAGCTATAGACCTGTTTTAAAAGATTAAAACCTTCCGGGCTTCCCAGATGCCCCAGGGAAATAGCGGCATATTGTCTATGGCTTGCGGGGGAGTCCACATCTTCAAGAAGCTCCATTAACCAGGGCTCGGCCTCTTTATATGAAAGATCTCCCATGACCAAAATGGCATTGGCGATAAAATCCTCATAGGATTCATCTCCCTGATGTTCATCAACCAGGGTCATGATTTCATCTACCCGGGACAAATCCTTAAGTTTGCCAATGCCCCGTAAGGCACTGCCTGCCAGCACGGGATTGTTATCCCTTAGTAAATCATAAAAAAGGGGGCCTGCTTCTTTTATGTCAAGACGTCCTAAATAACTTATGGCAGACAGCATAAGATTTGTATTTTGGTCATAATCATCAAGATAGGTACTCAGGATTTCCAGGGCCTTTTCTTTACCAAGTTCCGAGTTCTGTTCAGCCATAAAATCCAAAAGAGCCCGGTCTATGGCAGGGTTTTTGTTTGTATCCAGAAGAATCTTTAAATCCTCATTACAGCTGTAATCCTTTTCGGAACGGATGGCTTTTATAACATCCAGAACTTCTGAATCAATGCCGTATTTTAAAATATCCCTGCGTTCTTCCGTCAGGGATTGCAAGGCCGCTTCTTTATCGTCCATTTCCTTGTCTGTCTTTTCCTTGTCCGGAGCTTCCTTTTCAGAGCTTTGTGCTTCCCCGGCTTCTTCGGAATGGATAGAAAAAACCGAAAAGATCAAAAAGGAAAAAGACAGGACATACAACATGATTTTTCTCATCCTAGACTCTCCTCCTTTCAAGGATTTTTACTACATCCAGTTTCATCAAGTAGTAAAACAACAGAACAACCCCAAGGGATACAAGGCCTTCTCCCGTAAGAATAAAAAAATTGTACCAGCTGCTGCCCTGATAAAAGCGTTCAACCCCGGCTAAATGCTTGAAGAAAAGAGCTGTACCAACCATGGGAATCTGGGCGGCAGCAATGCGGCTGAACTGGGAAGCCAGCCGGCGGGAATCCGGAAAAATCCGGCTTTTCAGACTCCCTGCTCCCAGAACCAGGGCACCGGATGTCATGGCCGCAGAATTGGCCCAGCCCAAACTGAGGGCCCCCCAGTCCCAGTGGATGAACAACAGGGACAGGATGACATCCAGGGCCACCACGAAAGCAGCCGTCCTTAAGGGATAGGCATAGTCCCCCCGGGCATAAAAGGAACGCTGAAACAGGTTGTAGCAGCCCACAAAAAACATTCCCGGAGCATAGGCATAAAGGATGCGGGCGGTCAGGGAACTGTCCCTGGCTTCAAAGGCCCCTCTTTGCAGGGCTGTAGAAATCAATTCAGGCCCAAAAATCATAAGGAGCAGGGACGAGGGAATTAGAAAGAGCCCCAGCATCTGCATCCCGTCCTGAAGGGTTTCCGACAAGGCCGTCCAGTCTGCCGCACTGGCCTGACGGCTCATTTTGGGAAAAAGAACTGTAATGATGGAGGCAGAAAAAATACCAAAGGGAAGCTGCCAGAATACAATGGCGTTGCTCATTCCCGTGGTGGAACCATCTGCCAGACCGGTGGCCAAAAAGACGGCAATTTGCTGGTTAATGGTAAAAATGGAAGATGTTACAAGAACGGGAAGCCACTGGCGTATTACCCGTTTAAAACCAGGACTTTTAAAATCCAGACCGGGCTTCAAGCTGTATCCCAGCCGGCGGTACAGGGGGTATTGCCATAAAATCTGGGCTGCTCCTCCTACCAGGACTCCCAGGGCCATGGAAAAGATTCCAAGGCACTCATGCCAAAGAAAAATAGAGGTAATTACAGAGATGGAAAAAAGCAGGGGGGAAAGGGCAGGAATTAAAAACTGGTTACTGGAATTCAGCACAGCCATAAGAACCGCAGAAATGCTTATAAGCAGGATGTAATGAAACAGCCAGCGGAAAAGCCTGACAGCCAGTTCTGTTTTCCAGGGCTCCTGAAACCGGATAAAAATCTTCAAAACTATTTCGGGGAAAAACACACAAAGGAAGGACAGGGGCAAAAGAACCAGGATTTGCAGTCCCAGAATGCTTCGGCTCAATTCCTTTGGATTACCCTCCCGGGGCTCTGCATGAATTTCCCGGGACAACTCTGGAATAAAAGCAGAGGATAAAGCCCCTTCAGCCAGGAGTTTTCGGAAATTGTTGGGGATATTAAAAACCGCATTGAGTATATCCGCCTGGCCGCTGCCCCCAAAATAAAGGCTGATAAGGGCAATTCTCACAAAGCCCAGAACACGGGAACCCATGGTTCCTGCCATTACGGCAAAGGTGGAGAAAAGACTCTGGCGCCGGGTAGTTTCCTGCATTAGTCCTTTTTCCCTTCAAAATTTTCAAGAAAGGATTTTTTGAAGGCCATAAAACGCCCTTCTTTCAAGGCTTGGCGAATCCGCTTCATAAAGTTATAAAGGAAGTAAAGGTTATGTTCGGTTACCAGCATGGGCCCCAGAATTTCTTTAGCCTTGAACAGGTGCCTTAAATAGGAACGGGTGTAATTTTGACAGACAAAACAGGAACATTCCGGCTCAATGGGTCTTTGATCCAGGCGGAATTTTTCATTTTTGAGGGCCATCATGCCCCTGGAGGTAAAACAGCTGCCGTTCCGGGCAATTCTGGTGGGATACACACAATCAAACATGTCAATTCCTGCTTCCACCGCTTCCAGCATGTAATCCGGGGTGCCAATGCCCATTACATAGCGGGGCTTGTCTTCCGGCAGAAGCTCGGCGGTATAGTGGAGAAAATCCCGGAAAACCGCAGGCTCCTCTCCAACGGAAAGGCCTCCTATGGCAATACCGGGTGTATCCAGCTCCAGAATTTCTTCGGCACTGCGCTTCCGTAAATCCTTGAAAAAATTTCCCTGAACAATGCCGAAGAGCTGCCCTTCGTAGCCTTCTTTCCGCTTGTCCCAGCGCTTTTTTGCCCGGCGGGCCCAGTTTGTAGTTGTTTTCAAGGCAGCTTCCGCCTCTTTTCTGGAAATTCCGGGGGGTGTACAAACGTCCAGAACCATTTGAATATCACTGCCCAAAATCTCCTGGGTTTCCACTACATTTTCGGGGGTAAAGACATGGTAGGCTCCGTCAATATGGGAACGGAAACGTACTCCTTCCTCCCTGATTTTACGAAAAGGGGCCAGGGAAAAGACCTGAAAGCCTCCTGAGTCCGTTAAGATGTTATGCTTCCATCCGCTAAAGGCATGAAGGCCTCCCGCAGCTTTTATCACCTCCAGAGCCGGCCTGAGATAAAGATGGTAAGTATTTCCTAAAATAAGGCGGTATCCCATCTCTTCCAGGGTTTTATGCTTCACGGCTTTCACAGTCCCATTGGTACCGACAGGCATGAACGCCGGGATTTCTACATCCCCATGAGGGAGACTGAGGGTACCCCCCCGGGCCCGGCAGGAAGAATCTTTATAATCAATTTGAATCATTTGCACTCCTTAAAAAACGGACAAAAAATTTATGTCTGGGCTGTCCTGTATAGAACAAACCCTATAATTAAAAAAAGCAAAAAGGCTGACCAGGCACCGTATAAAGGGGGTATATACCCTAATCGAGCCAGGAGTACCATAATCATTTGAGCCACATAATATATAACAGAAAGGACAAGGCTGGAAAGAAGACTCATCAAAAGGATGTTTTTCTTAAACCGGCCTCCCAAAGAGCAGGATAAAAAAGCAACTATCAAAGGGGTCAGGGCAAAGGAAAACCTCTGATAATACTCAGTGAGGGCTCCTTTATAAGGTAGTCCCGTCCGTCTTAGAAATGTAACCCAGGCTTTGGCTTCCTGAGTATTCATTTCATCCACCTCCCGGCTGATACGCTGAAAGGCATCAGGAGCCTCATCAAGACGCTCATCTGTCCATTGGGCTTGAAAACGTTCCTGCATAAAACTGTCCGGGCCGTCAAAGCGGAAAATCCGGACAGAATGGAGTACCCAGTTTTCCCCTTCCCAGCGGGCGGAATCCGCATCAACCCGGGTTAAAAAATCTCCTCCAGGAGAGAGGAATAAAATGGTCAGTTCCTTAAGACTTTTTTGTTCATCATTATAAAAGTCTGCATTATAAATAACCGTATTCCTATGACTTAGAACTGTAACATTGGAGTTGCTCATGGAATCATCTTCTCCCAGCACTTCTTTTGAGAGTTGATTTTTTTCTTTAAAGGCCGGAATAACCATTCTATCCTCAAAATAATAACCTGCAATACTTAATAACAAACCGCAAACCAGAAGGGGTCGTGTAAACTGTTCCAGGGAAAAACCGGAACCAAAAACGGCAATAAGCTCGTTATTGGCATAGTAATTCCCCAGGGTAAAGGATATGGAAAAAAGGATGCCGATAGGCATGGAAAAGGAAATACATTTGGGAATGTACAAAAGGGAAATACGCCCGATAACAGGCAGGGGCACCTCGGCATTCAGATAACGCCAAAGATTGGCAAAAATATCCACCAACTGAAGAATGGTAATAAAAAAAATCATGGCTACCAGAAGGGTGGGAAAAAAGTCCTTGAGGATCATACGGTGCAGAACTTTCATTTGCCTGCCCTGAAAAGATATAATATAGACCCCAGAATCAGGACCAGGGCATTGGGAGTCCACATGGTTATGACTGGGGAGAAAAAAGTACGGATTCCCAGGGTGCGCCCGGCCACAAGCATTCCCCAATAAACAATGGTAATAAAAAGACCTATTCCAAAACCCACGGAGCGGCCGCTCCTTTTGGTAAAAAGGCCCAGGGGAAAGCCCAGAATCACAAAGGGAAGACAGGAAAAGGGGATGGAAAATTTCTGAAAAAACTCCAGCTCCCAAATTTGCAGGGATCTGTCCCTTACAGGATTGGCCAAATTCTCTTCATAGGCCAGAAGGGCCCTGGCCGCTTCCCGGCTCCCTTCAAGCCCCCCCTGGCTCCAGCTTCCATAAGTCCGGACAAAGGCCATAAAACCCTCCAGTTTATGCCTTGTTACCGTATCCCGTAATTCCAGTTTTTTCTTTTTAATCACCTTGTACACATCCAGAGAGCCCATTTCCCGGGGGCCGGGATTACGGATGGAATTGGTTATATCCTTCAAAAGGATGTTGTACTCCATTTTTTCCGCTTCTGTATATTCGAATTCCCCCCGGCGTCTCTTTTCCGGCTTATGATCCAGAATGTTGTCCAGCTGGAAGGACAACACCCCTTCTGCCTCATGACTGTTATCTATCCGGGCCTGGTCAGCTAAAATAAAGCGCCGATTTGAGGAATCGTCCTTGTCCATGATAATTAAACCATCAATATTCTGTCCCCTGACATCCCCGGTGATAATAATGCTGTCCTGAAAGTATTTTACAGACCAGGGATCCAGTTCCAGCTCAGGATTTCTGAAAATCATTTCCCTGTACAACTTTGTAAAATTCCTGGTGCCGAGGGGAAGGAGATAGTCATTTACAAAAAAGGAAATAAAAGAAAATACAATTCCTGTAATCAGCACAGGTAAAAAAATCCGGTAATACCTTACCCCGGAGCACTTCATGGCCAGAATTTCATTCTCGGAAGAAAAACGGCCATATGCCATGAGGGTTCCCACCAAGGTCGCAAAGGGAAAAGATATGGCTATGATGGAAGGCAGGGAATAGAAAATCAAACGAATCACGTAAAAAAAAGGGACTTTTTTGGCCAGAATATTTTCTGCCAGCAAAAGGAGCTGATTTATGAAAAAAATAAAAAAGAAAAAAAGAAAAGACACCAGAAAAGAAAGAAAGAATTCCCTGGCAATATAAAGATAAAGGGTTTTATGAGATTCACGGTGCAGAGAAATAATCTTCATGAATTTTTACCAGTCCCTGCCCCTGGACTGCACAAATCACATAGGGCTTTACATAAACCAGAGTGCTGATATCCAGCCCTCCCAAACCGGCTTCTATACCGTAATATTTTAAGATTCCCGAGGTTTTATTCATGGTCAAAAGGCCTTCTCCCAAGGTGGAAAAACAGTAGCAATTTTTTAATTCCACTCCTGCGGTAATCCACCGGCTTTGTGAGGGGAGAAGCTTCATGGCATAACCCCCTCTTCTTTTTTTCAGCTGAAAAAGCCCCTGGCCATAACTGCCTGCAATCAGATTATCCCGGGGGCCAAGAATGCTTCGCACGGCAGCGGTTTCTTTGGGATTTCCCACCAGAGCCTTTCCCTTGTAATGGGAATCTAAAAGGTAGAGTCCCTGATTTTCACTCCCCGCCAAAACCATGCCATCAGGCCATTTTTTTAAATAGGTTATATTTTCCAGGGGAGGATTTTGGTCAATAAAGGTATGAGAATCCAGAGTGATTCTTCTTAATCCCTGTCCCTGAACCCCTACGATCAGACCCTTTCCCATAATCATGGCACTTTGCAACCCCCGGTATTCCCTGTCATCGGGAATTTTTACTGAAAAGAAACGGTCAAAACGCTTTGAGTAGAGGGAAACCGCCCCATAGGAAAGAAACCATAAAACATCTCTTTCACCAAGGATGCACTGAACCGAACGGATAGCCAAAGAGGCTTTTCCTTTTACATAGGAAGTCCAGTTCCTTTCAGAAAGGGAGTAGCGGGCAATATCCCCGCTGCGGCTGCCCAGCCAAAGGTCATCCCCGTCAACACAGAGGGCTGATATGTTTAAATCAAGGACCATATCCTGAGGGGGAACCAAGGTTTCCATGTAGACAAGACGCCTTAGGCTGTTTTTTGTTACAGAATCTGAAAGTCCGGTCATGTAGGCTGTCAGCTTTTCTGCCTCAAGAAAGCTACGCTGGAAATCTCCTGCTTCCTGAAAGGTTGTGAAGGCTCTGCGCTGCTCTCCAATGGAAGGCCCCGGCTTTCCCCTGGGCAGCAGATTCTCCTCTTCTCCCTTTTGCGCCCTTCCATTCCCGGAGAAGGCAAAAACGGGTAGAAAAAATATAAACAGTATTTTTATAAGAATGGACTGAGTTTTCCATTCCGGAGATGCACAAGTCTGTTTGGCTTTCATTGTACTCCGGTAGATCCAAAACCGCCTTCCCCACGCTCTGTGGAAACCAGATTTTCTTTCCGTACAAAACAGGCCCTTGTAACCGGGGCAATCACCAGCTGGGCAATTCTGTCTCCCCGGTGAATGTGCAAGGTTTCCTGCCCCAGATTAATCAAGGGCACTTTTATTTCCCCCCGGTAATCGGAATCAATGGTTCCGGGAGAATTTAAAACGGTTAAGCCTTTTTTGACGGCCAGTCCACTGCGGGGCCGCACCTGCCCCTCATACCCTTTTGGAATAGCAATACGCAGTCCTGTAGGGACCAGAGCCCGCTCTCCCGCTTCCATAGAGAATTTTCCGTCCACACAAGCCCTTAAATCTGCTCCGGCAGCTTCTTCGCTTCCGTAACAGGGAAGCATTTCCCCGGGGCCGCTTATCATGACATTCACTTCATTTGCTTTCAGTTCATTCACCATGGAATCCTTTTTTAAGGAAAAAACAGCCCCCCAGGGGACTGTTTTACCAAGAGGATTAAACGGCCTTAACGCCGCCCTCCTCCAGAACGGGGCTTCCAGTTGGAATTCTCTGCATCCACCATACTCAGGTTGATTCGGCCCATCCTGTCCACTTCTATAAGACGGACATCCACCTCCTGCCCTTCCTTAAGAATATCAGAAACGTTATTCACCCGTTCTTTGGAAATTTTGGAAATGTGGCAAAGCCCTTCTTTTCCAGGAAGAATCTCCATAAAGGCACCAAAGTCCATAATCCTCTTAACCACGGCCTTATAAATATGCCCGACTTCCGGCTCTTCAACCATGGCTTTGATCATGGCTTCTGCCATGTCCGTTCCCTTCTTTTCCCGGCAGAAAATACTAACCGTTCCATCTTCATCAATGTTGATTTTGGAACCGCTTTTTTCGCTCATGGCCTTGATATTTTTGCCTCCCGGCCCAATAAGCAGCCCAATCTTATCCACATCTATCTTAAAGGAAGTTACACTGGGGGCAAACTCGCTTATATCGGGATTGGGTTCCTGTATGGTTTTATTCATGATTTTCAGAATGTGCAGACGCCCCTGCAAAGCCTGTTCCAGAGCCTGCTTCATAATATCCACACTGATTCCGGGAATCTTTATATCCATCTGAAAGGCGGTAATTCCGTCTTCCGAGCCGGCAACTTTAAAATCCATATCTCCCAGATGGTCTTCTTCGCCCAGAATATCAGAGAGGACAACAAAGTTATCCCCTTCCTTGATGAGGCCCATGGCAATTCCTGCCACGGGCTTTTTAATGGGAACTCCCGCATCCAGAAGACTCATGGTTCCACTACAGATGGTGGCCTGGGAAGAAGAACCATTGGACTCCAGTATCTCGGAAACCACCCGGATGGTATAGGGAAAATCTTCTTTGGAGGGTAAAACCCCTTCCAAAGCTCTCTGGGCCAGATGGCCGTGACCAATTTCCCGGCGCCCCGTACCTAAACGGCCGGTTTCACCCACAGAATAGGGCGGGAAGTTATAATGAAGCATGAAATTGACCCGTCTGTCCCCATCAATATCATCCATAATCTGCTCATCCTGAACACTGCCCAAGGTAGTTACACCCAAAGATTGGGTTTCTCCCCGGGTAAAGAGGGCTGAGCCATGACAGCGTTCAAGAATATCAACCTCACAGCTTATATCACGGATGGTATCATGGGTTCTTTTATCACAGCGTTTGTCCTGCTCAATAATTGATTTACGGACAATGACCCGTTCCATCTCTTCAAAGAGATCACCCACCAGCTTGACCTGTTCCTCGGGAATCTGGTCTTCATATTTGGCAAAAATATCTTTCTGTATGGTTTTTATGGCTTTGCGTCGTTCATGCTTTCCCTCTGTAAAGACAGCTTCTTCCATGAGGGGGTAGGCTTCCCCCCACATATCATCCCATTTATCCAGCTTCAATGTTTTTTCAACCAGGGGCAGTTTTTCCCTGCCGCATTTGTCCGCCATGGCCTGTAAAAAATTACAAAGGTCTTTCAAGACCCCTTCAGCAGCCTGAATGGCGGACAGCATCAAATCTTCCGAGACCTCTTTAGCCCCTCCTTCCACCATGCAAATGCCATCTTTGGATGCCGCAACAATAATATCCAGCTCACTTTTCCCGATTTGTTCAAATGTGGGGTTAATCACAAATTCCCCGCAAATGGAGGCCACCCGAACCGCAGCAACAGGACCGTTAAAGGGGATATCCGAAATCATCACCGCCGCAAAGGAGGCTATCATTCCCAAAACATCGGGAGTATGAACCTGGTCTGAAGATACAGTCATGGGAACAACTTGAATTTCCCGTCCGAAATCCTTGTAAAATAAAGGACGCATGGGCCGGTCAATAAGACGGGAAACCAGGATTTCCTTATCTTTGGGACGAGCCTCTCTTTTCAAAAAACCGCCGGGGATTTTCCCCGCAGCATAATAACGCTCATTGTAATCTACCGACAGAGGAACATAATCCAGACCTTCCACAGATTCAGAGCCGCAGCAAACAGTAGCCAGAACAGCAGACCCTCCGCAGCGGGCCAAAACAGACCCGTTGGCCTGTTTTGCCATTTTCCCTGTTTCCAGGATCAGCTCATCCCCTCCTATCTTAAACTTAAAAGTTTCCATTATTTGTCCTTTTTATTTTCTTAAACCGAGTTTGGCAATGAGGGCTCTATAAGACTCCAAATCCTTTCTTTTCAGATACCTGAGGAGCTTTCTTCTGGAACCAACCATTTTCAGGAGCCCCCGTCTGGAAGCATGGTCTTTTTTATTCGCCTTAAAATGATCCATTAAATCTTCAATTCTTTTGGTTAAAAGGGCAATCTGAACCTCTGTTGACCCTGTATCCTTTCCGTCCTTTCCAAATTCTTCAACAATTTTCTGTTTGTCTTCCTTGCTTAACATTGCATTTCTCCTAAAAAAATAATGGCAAAGATTTACCGGTTAAAAGCGGAGCTGCACCCCGGCAGAAACCAGCCTTTGCAAGGCATATTTTAAGCATTTTTTCATAAAAGTCAACGAATTGCCTCATAATTACTGAACAGCGAATAGACATGGTCCCCCCCTACTATCCAAGATCAACGAAATCAAGCAACATTGGGTTAACAAAATAATTCCTAAAAGAAGGGAACTTTGACTAGATTTTATATTGACGCAACGGGGTGTCCGCCGGGAATGGCAGCAATTCTAATTTTGGGCAAGTTGCCATAATTCCAAGCCTGAACATTGACTAAAGAAGCTAAATTTATGGACTATTTATGAAAAATAGCTTGCCCAAAAGTCCAAACTTAAAATTACCGAGGAAATTCCCGGGATGAAAATTATGAAAAATGTGCCTGTTTCCAGATGATGAACCCATCCCGGATTCTCTGCCAGAATGTCCCTTTTTCAACCTTTTCAGGACAGATTAAGACCGATTCGGCCAAAAGCACATCTCCCAAATACCACCGGATTCTTCCCACCGGACTTCTGGCCCCCAAAGGAGCCTCCAGCCCCGCTTTCAGTTCCACAACACTTTGAACCTGCTCTGCCTCACTTCTAGCCAAAAGGGCTTTGGGCAGGAAAGCTGCTTTGGGAACAATGTTTTCCTCCCGGCTGTACCATATGCGGAGACTCTGCATTTCCGGTTGAGGCAAAGGAAGATTCTCATAATGGGAAAAGCCATATTCCAAAAGCTGTTCCGCCTCTTTAGCCCGTTTTTGAATCCCCTGGTAGTAACTGTCTGCCTGAATCCCCATCAGCACCGCCAACAGCCTCACATCCTGCCTTTGAGCTGTAACGGTAAAGTTAAAACCGGCCTCATCTACATAACCGGTTTTTAAACCATCCACCCCCTCTACCCGTCCCAGAAGGAGATTTGTATTCCGCTTTTTCCGTGGAACCTGAATACGGAAGGTTCTGTTTTCCGGCATGTTTTCCGGCAAAGGATAGACCAGAAAGGGTATGGAATGAAGTTCTTCAAGAGCTTGGGGATGGGATAATATATAGGCCCGGGCCAAAGTAAAGAAATCCCGGGGACTGGTTTGGTTCTTCCCGCTCCAACCGTCTGGATCCACAAAAACCGTATCTTCTAACCCCAGTTCTGCGGCCCTGTGATTCATTTTTTCCACAAAAGCATCAACACCAGGGCCTAAAAAATCAGCAAGGGCATGGGCCGCATCATTCCCCGAAGCAACAGCCAATCCTTTCATAAGATCCAAAAAGGTAACGTTCTGCCCCTCTTCCAAAAGCATAAGGGAAGAAAAAGGAGGCCGGGAAAAGGAAGAACCTGCTTCATCAATGGTCAAAACTTTATCAAATGCAACATAACCCTCTGCCAAAGCATCATAACAAAGAAAGAGAGTCATCACCTTGGTCATGGAGGCCGGGGCTATCCGGGTATTTCCATTTATCTCTTTCAGAATCCGGCCTGTCTTAACATCCCCCAAAAGCCAAGCCCGGGCACCAAGTTCAGGCTCAAAGCAGGATTTTTCATGACCAAAGACAGCCCCTCCTGTTCCCGGAAAGCCCGACAAAACAGCCCCCAGAAACAGAAGCCTCACAAAACCTTTTAAAAAAGCAGGCATGGATTTCCTAGTTTCTCCGTCCCAAAAGCCTCAGAATAAAAAGGAACATATTGATAAAATCCAGATAGAGAGTCAAAGCCCCCAGTATGGACAACTTCACAAAAGAGGCCTCATCCACAGAGCTTGACATGGTCCGGCTCATATTTTTGATCCTCTGGGTGTCATAGGCTGTAAGGCCTGTAAAAAGGAGTACCCCAACATAGGATATAATATAGGACATGGCGTCGCTTCTTAGGAATATATTAACCAAAGAAGCAATAATGATACCCAAAAGTCCCATCATCAAATAATGACCCCAGCTTGCAAGATCCTTCTTTGTTGTTACCGCCCAAAGACTCATGGCTCCAAAGAGCGCTCCCGTAGAAATAAAAGCGGTAAAGATGGTTCCCAGCCTGTACATGACAAAAATGGACGAAAGGTTTATGCCGTTCAAAGCCGCATAAACTCCAAAACTTGCAATAGCGGCATTCACCGAAAGGTTCTGAATATTGGCGGCCAAACGGTAAACCATGACCAGCTGGGCAATGATAAGCCCGAAAAACAGGATGGGATTCCCCAAAAAGGTCCTCCATAATCCGGACTTGTAGAAAAACTGGGCCACAACCGCTGTGAGAAATAGTCCTCCGGTCATCCATAGGTAAACATTCTTTAAAATGGTACGTTCCTGAACAGCCTGACGGCTGCCAACTCCGCTGAAAACTTCATTCATTGATTACACTCCTTGCCTGGCAAATTTCAAATTTAACAAATTTTCAGTATTCCTGAAAAAAAATAGTTAAAAACTAAAACAAATATACCCATTTACTTTGAAAAAAGCCAGTCCGAAAAAGGTTACAATTCCCCGAACGTATTGAAAATCCACCTGAACATTGCTTAAAGAGGAAACTTGCCCTAAAATGGAATATAAAATGAAATATTATGAGGAAAGATTCCTCAGAAGGAAAATTTATGCCTGAAAAAATTGTTATTGCCAACGACCATGGGGCAGTAGACATCAAAAATGAAATAAAAGCCTGGCTGGAATCCAGAGGCTGTATGGTCAGGGATCTGGGGGTGGCTGCTGAAGAGGC
>PDWI01006841.1_pt1 | contig 14156 bp, 15 predicted proteins | sample 1430891 | NCBI WGS metagenome assembly PDWI01 (sample SAMN01162508, study PRJNA174530) | Oral metagenome, whole genome shotgun sequencing project. | biome: Marine environment; feature: Marine mammal; material: Swab sample of the gingival sulcus; isolation source: swab sample of gingival sulcus...
TTATATTCATTTGGGGTATAAACTACTCACACATCCACTTAGTGGAAGTGTAAAGCCAAATGAGAGTAAAATAAAATCAGTGCTATTAGAAAAGGGTAAAGATCTTGATTATGGTAGTCTTTCAATAATAGAAAGTACTATACAAACTGTAAGTAAATTTGGAACTTTGAAAAAATTTGATAGTAGTAATGATGAAGATGAAATGCTTATTGATCTTACTTTAATAAGTAGTGCGTTAGATTAATTTTAAGGGAGAGTGTTATGGGAAAAATTTATGATGTTATAATTGTTGGTGCTGGTCCTGCTGGACTTGCTGCAGGCCTGTATTCAGGTAGAGCGAAAATGGATACACTTCTCTTGGAGAAAACGAAAATGGGTGGTCAAATAGTTACAACTCACGAAGTTGAAAATTACCCTGGATCTCCACTTGAAGATTCTGGACCATCTTTGATATCTAGAATGGTTGATCAGGTTGAAAAGTTCGGTGTGGAAGTTGTTAAGGAACAAGCTGTTGATTTCGATTTCAGTGACAAAATTAAAGTGGTTAAGACATCAAAAGCTGAGTACAAAGCTAAAGCGGTTATATTAGCTACTGGAGCAGTTCCAAGAAAGTTAGGAGTAAAAGGAGAAGCTCTTCTTACTGGTAAAGGAGTTAGTTACTGTGCTACATGTGACGGCGCATTCTTTGAAGGACTTGATATATATGTAATAGGCGGTGGAGATACTGCAGTAGAAGAGGCTATGTATCTAACCAAATTTGCAAATAAGGTTACCATAGTTCATAGAAGAGATGAACTAAGAGCAGCTAAGAGCATTCAAGAGAAAGCTTTTGCTAATTCTAAGATTGATTTTATTTGGGACAGCGAAGTGCAAGAAATATCAGGTGATGGTCTCGTAGAGAGGATGGTGTTAAAGAATAAGAAGACTGGGGAAGAAACAGAAATTCTCGCAGATGAAGAATTCGGTACTTTCGGGGTTTTCGTACTAGTAGGATATGTTCCTATGACCGATTCCTTTGGAGACTACATTAAGCTTGATGAAAGAGGATATATAGAAGCAATAGATGATGTATACACAAACGTTGAAGGTGTGTTTGTAGCCGGTGATGTAAGGGCTAAGAAATTGAGACAGGTTGTAACTGCTACTAGTGATGGTGCTATAAGCGCTATAGAAGCTGAGAAATATATAGAAAATAATTTCGAGTAAAGTTAAAAGGAGGTTTTATGTTAGAGCTTGATAGAAAAAATTTTGAATCGGAAGTTACTGGTTCTAAGGGACTTACCCTTGTTGATTACTGGTCAATGAGTTGTGAACCTTGTAAGGCACTTATGCCTTCAATTCACGAACTTGCAGAAGTATATGGTGAAAAAATCAAGTTTTGTTCTCTTGATATTACAAAAGCAAGGAGAGTAGCAATTGGACAGAAAGTGTTAGGACTTCCTACTATTTGTTTATATAAAGATGGTGAGAAGATTGACTCTTTGACGGGTGATGGGGCAACTAGAGAGAACGTTGAAGAAATGATTAAGAAATATCTTGATTAATAAGGAGATAATTGTATTATGCGACTTGAAGTAGGGTCTATATTTGTAAAAGATTTGAAATTCTCGGACAAGACGTATTTTGAATCAGGCGTTTTACACATTAATAAAGAAGAACTTGTTAATGTTTTAAGAGAAGAAGAAAAACTTACTGAAGTTTCAGTAGCTCTTGCTAAACCGGGTGAAAGCATTAGAATTACTCCTGTAAAAGATGTAATAGAGCCGAGAGTAAAACTTGATGATAAACTCGGAGTTTTTCCAGGTGTACTTGGAAGAGTTGATGAAGTAGGTTCAGGTAGAACCAATGTTTTAAAAGGAGCTTGTGTTGTAACAACAGGAAGAATTCTTGGGTTTCAAGAGGGAATAATAGATATGCAAGGGCCTGGAGCTGACTATACTCCCTTTTCTAAAACTTATAATATAGTTATTTCGTTTGATACAAAAGAGGATATACTTCAACATGAACGCGAAGAGATACTTAGATTATCAGGTTTAAGGGCAGCTGAGTACATATCTCAAGCTGCTAGGGACGTTGAAGCTGATGAAGTTAAAGTATACGAAACACTTCCGTATCTCGAATCTATAAGCAAGTATCCTAATCTTCCGAAGGTAGCGTATGTTCAAATGTTACAGTCTCAAGGACTTTTACATGACACATATGTCTATGGTGTTGACGCTAAGAAAACATTACCTACGATTATCTATCCTACAGAGATAATGGATGGAGCTATAGTTAGTGGTAACTGTGTTTCAGCTTGTGATAAAAACACAACTTATCATCATCAAAATAATCCTGTTATTGCTTCTCTTTTTGATAAGCACGGCAAAGAACTTAACTTTGTAGGAGTTGTGATAACAAATGAAAATGTCTATTTAGCGGATAAAAAGAGATCGTCAGATTGGACAGCTAAACTTTGCGAATTCCTTGGATTTGATGGTGTTATAGTATCGCAGGAAGGTTTTGGTAATCCTGATACAGACCTAATAATGAATTGTAAAAAAATAGAGGCTAAGGGTATTGACACAGTAATAATTACAGATGAATATGCAGGTAGAGACGGCGCAAGTCAGTCTTTAGCTGATGCTGATCCTAGTGCTAATGCAGTTGTAACTGGAGGAAATGCAAATGAAGTCATATTACTTCCTCCTATGGATGTTATTCTCGGTGACTCAGCTGTAGTTAATACTATAGCGGGTGGTTTTGATGGCTCACTTAGAGAGGATGGAAGTATATTAGTTGAACTTCAAGCTATAACGGGAGCAACTAATGAACTTGGATTTAATAAATTGACGGCGAAAGGTTATTAACCTAAGTAAGAAAATAAATAAAAAAAAGGAGTGGATTATGAGTTTTTACGATAATAAAAAAGTAATTCTTATAGGTGACCGTGATGGTATACCTGGTCCAGCAATGGAAGAATGCCTTAAGTCAACAAAAGCTGATGTTGTATTCTCATCAACAGAATGCTTTGTCTGAACTGCAGCAGGTGCAATGGATCTTGAGAATCAAAGAAGGGTTAAAGAATTAGTAGAAGAACACGGTGCAGAAAATGTAGTCGTAGTTCTTGGAGCTGCTGAAGCAGAAGCTGCAGGTCTTGCAGCAGAGACTGTTACAGCAGGAGACCCTACATTCGCAGGACCACTTGCAAATGTCCAGTTGGGACTAAGAGTTTATCATGCAACAGAATCAGAATTTAAAGATGAAGTAGATGCTAGTACTTATGAAGAACAAATAGGTATGATGGAAATGGTTCTTGATGTTGATGATATCGCTGAAGAGATGAAAGGTATTAGAGACGAATTCTGTAAGTTTTAGTAAAGTGAGGAGCCGATGAGCAAATTTAGAGTAGTTCACTATATAAATCAATTTTTTGCTGGTATAGGTGGAGAGGAACAGGCACATATAAAGCCGGAAATAAAGGAAGGTAGTTTTGGACCGGGTCTCGCTTTTGAAAAGTCGTTTGGAGATGAAGCTGAGATTGTTGCTACAGTAATATGTGGTGATAGTTACTTCAATGAGAACATAGACGCTGCAACAAATGAGATCTTAAAAATGGTTGAGAAATTTAAACCTGATTTGTTTATATCTGGACCTGGATTTAATGCAGGAAGATACGGAGTTGCATGTGGAGCTATAGCAAAAGCTGTTCATGAAAAACTTGAGATTCCAGTTTTAACAGGTCTTTATGAAGAAAACCCTGGTGTTGATATGTATAGAAAAAGTGTATATATTGTGCCTACCAGAAATAGTGCTGCTGGCATGAGAAATGCTGTTAGCAAAATGGTTCCCTTTGCTCTTAAACTTGCTAAAAATGAGGAAATAAAAACTCCGAAAGAAGATGGATATTTTTCTAGAGGAATACGAAAAAATGTATTTGCAGAAGAAATAGGTGCGAAAAGGGCAGTAGATATGTTGCTTAAGAAAATGAAGGGAGAAGAGTTTGAAACTGAATTCCCTATGCCTTCATTTGATAGAGTTGAGATTGCAAATCCAATCAAGGATTTAAAAAATGCTACAATAGCACTTGTAACTTCAGGTGGTATTGTTCCTAAGAACAATCCTGACAAAATAGAATCGTCTTCTGCTTCTAAATATGGAAAGTATTCAATCGAAGGAGTTGATGATTTAACTGATGAAACTCATGAGACAGCACACGGAGGCTACGACCCTGTATATGCGAATCAGGATTCAGATAGGGTTTTACCAGTAGATGTGCTTAGGTTCTTTGAGAAAGAGGGTAAGATTGGAAAGTTATATCCATATTTCTACTCGACAACCGGAAACGGAACTGCAGTGGCTAGCTCTAAGCAGTTTGCGACAGAAATTGGTTCTGAACTGAAAGAAGCTGGTGTAGATGGTGTTATTTTAACTTCTACATGAGGAACTTGTACTCGTTGTGGTGCAACGATGGTTAAGGGCATTGAAGCATATGGAATTCCCGTGGTACATATGTGTACGGTAGTTCCTATTTCACTGACAGTAGGTGCCAATAGAATTGTTCCTACGGTTGCTATACCGCATCCGTTAGGAAATCCTACTCTTGGTAAATCAGAAGAATTTGCTTTAAGAAAGAATCTGGTAGAAAAAGCACTTAAAGCTCTACAGACATCAGTGGAAGAGCAGACAGTGTTTGAAAACTAAGGGTGATTTATCACCCTTTTTTCGTTAATTTGGAGGTGGAGATGTTTCCTGTATTGAAAGCGAGCGCTTATGTACTCTTTCATACACCTGGGATGGTAGTTGAAAAAGGTACAACTCAAACAACAGAGCGCTTAGTTAATAAAGACTCACAGTATTTAAAAGATATTGAAAGTCATCTTAGAAGTTATGATGATTTTGTTTCTTATCCGCCAAATCAAGCTTATATTGGTGGAATAAGTTTAGAAGAACTTGAGAACTTTGAGTTCCCTTGGTTTGATAAAAAGGTTGAGGGTGCAAAGGAAACTGCTAAAATGGGAAGTATTTACTCAGAGGATATGTTAATACTTCTTATGAAAGTAGTTGATGTTTTTGATCTTGTTTTACTAGAAGAATCGTTTGTAAATGAAAGATTAGAAAAACTAAATGCTTTACATATAGCAGATAGTTTTAAGAAGGTGTCAGGAACTGATACCGAAAAAATTGAGATTGCAATTAAAGATAGAGGTGCAGAGGCGATACATTTCGCAGGTAAACTGGTTGGATGTGTAAACCGTGCACATGATATTGATGAAAATTTAAGCGCTCACGTTATATATGAGAACTTAGTTGTTAAGGCTTCTGCAGTGGCTACTTTTGAACAACTCATAAGCTTAAATGATATAAAACCTGATGAAGTAGACTATGTTATAGAATGCTCTGAAGAGGCATGTGGAGACATGAATCAAAGGGGTGGAGGAAACTTTGCAAAGAGTATTGCTGAAGTAGTAGGATGCGTAGGTGCTACAGGCTCAGATACTAGAGGATTCTGTGCTGCTCCTACTCACGCACTAATTCAGGCATCAGCTCTTGTAAAGGCAGGAGTCTATGAGAATGTGGTAGTGGTAGCCGGAGGTGCGACTGCTAAACTTGGAATGAATGGAAAAGATCATGTTAAAAAAGATCTTCCTATCCTAGAGGACGCGGTAGCTGGGTTTGCTATACTTGTGTCTAAGAATGATGGAGTTCATCCTGTAATTAGAACAGATATTGTTGGAAGACATACAGTAGGAACAGGTTCTAGTCCTCAAGCTGTTATGGGATCGCTTATCTTTGAGTCTCTTGATAGAAATGGACTTCGTATCAGTGATGTAGATAAGTATTCCGTTGAAATGCAAAACCCTGACATAACAAAACCGGCAGGTGCAGGAGATGTTCCGAATGCAAATTACAAAATGATTGCGGCACTTGCTGTTATGAAAAAACAGATAGAAAAGAAAGATATGCAGGAGTTTATCAAGAAAATTAGTCTTCCAGGCTGGGCACCTACACAAGGTCATATTCCTTCTGGTGTACCTTATTGTGGATTCTTAATTGATGATATACTATCGGGTAAGATTTCAAGAGCCATGATAGTAGGAAAGGGATCTCTATTCCTTGGAAGAATGACAAATCTTTTTGATGGTGTTTCAATAGTTATTGAAAAGAATACAGGTGAGTCTGATGAAGGTTCAGTTTCTAAAGATGAAATTAAAAAGATGATTGCTGAATCTATGAAAGAATTCGCTAATTCTTTAGTAAAGTAGGCTGATATGAGTAAAGAAGTTATAAAAAATCAAATAGCTGAGACATTTTCAGAGATTGCTGATGGAATACTAAGCGGGAACTTTAAGTCTAAAGTCAGGGTTGGTCTTACTCTTCTTGGAAGCGAACTCGGAGTAGATAATCTTTTAAGAGGAGCAAATGAGTTTGTAGCTGAAAATAGTGATGCTGAAGTTGTTTTAATAGGCCCTGAAGTTGAGACTGATTTAGAGCTTCACGTTGTTTCATCAGAAGAAGAACAACACAAGAAAATGGAAGAGCTTTTGGATTCGGGTTCGATAGTTGCTTGTGTGACTAGACATTATAATTTCCCGATAGGTGTTTCTACAGTAGGAAGAGTAGTAACTCCTAGTCTTGGAAAGGAAATGTTTTTGGCGACTACAACAGGTACATCTTCTACTAACAGAGTTGAAGCTATGGTAAAAAATGCAATATCTGGAATAATAGCTGCAAAGGCAACCGGAATAAAAAGTCCGAAGGTTGGAATCCTGAATGTCGATGGTGCGAGACAGGTTGAAAGAGCGCTTCTTGAGCTTAGTTCAAATGGATATGGCATTGAATTTTCTTCTTCTAACAGAGCCGATGGCGGTATCGTTATGAGAGGAAATGATATGCTTCAGGGAACGCCTGATGTCATGGTTACAGATTCGCTTACTGGAAACATACTTCAAAAGACATTTTCGTCTTTTACAACAGGGGGTTCTTTTGAGTCCCTTGGAAGTGGATATGGTCCTGGAATAGGTGATGGATATTCAAGGTTGGTTCTTATTCTTTCTAGGGTTTCTGGCTTTCCTGTAGTTAAGAATGCGCTCAGATACGGTGTAGATCTTGCACAGGGAGATGTATTTAAAGTTGCAAATGAAGAATATAAAAGCGTTAAAGAAGCTGGATATGAGTCTGTATTATCTTCTCTTAATAAGACGAAAGAAAAGGATACCGATGAAATAAAAATGCCAGAAGAAGAAATAACGACGGGTTCAATATCAGGTATAGATATCCTTGAGCTTGAAGATGCTGTTATGGAGCTATGGAAAAACGGCATTTATGCAAAAAGCGGAATGGGATGTACTGGTCCTATCGTTATGGTGAATGAAGCAAAACTTGAAATGGCAATAAAAGTACTTCTTGACGCGTCTTATATTGATGAATCTTACGGTGATGGTGGGTGTTAGTTAACACCCACTTCTTTTAAAAGGATTATATATGAATAAACTTACAAAACTTGAGAAGAGTTGGATACTTTATGACTGTGCAAATTCTGCTTATTCTATGGCTATTACAACAGCTCTACTTCCCATATACTTTGGAATGTTTAAGCCAGGTGAGGGAATGGATCTTGGATATGTAGCATCTGTCAGTGGACTTATCATAGCGTTTTTAAGTCCAGTGCTTGGAACTGTTGCTGATTATAAGGGTTTTAAGAAGAAATTTTTTGTTTTTTTTGCAATTATTGGAATGGCTTCAACTGTTTCTCTTGCACTAGTACCATATGGTAACTGGCAATTATTAGTAGTATTTTTTGCAATTAGTTCGGTTGGGTTTGCTGCTGCTAATGTCTTCTATGATTCACTCCTAGTCGATGTAACTAGCAATAAAAAAATGGATAAGGTTTCATCATTTGGTTTTGCGTTTGGATATATAGCTAGCATTATACCTTTTGGGATCAGTCTTGCTGTCATATACTTTATCGGAATGGATAAATTTCTAGGTTTTCAGATTGGGTTTGTACTAACTGCTCTCTGGTGGTTTGTGCTTTCAATTCCAATATTTAAAAATGTTAAACAGATATATGGTGTAGAACCTGAGAAAAAGTACATAAGAAAAAGCTTTCTAAGAATAGGAAAGACATTTAGAAATATAAAGAGCTACAAGGTAGTATTTGTATTTTTGCTGGCATATTTTTTCTACATTGATGGTGTTAATACGATTATAAAAATGGTGGTTCCATATGCACAGGCAGTACTTGGAGGTGATGCACTGGACATGTTTATGCTCCTTGGAATCCTTCTTCTTATACAGGTAATCGCATTTCCATTTGCTATTTTATATGGAAATCTATCTAAGAAATTTGGTGCTAAGAAAATGATTATCGTTGCAATTATCTCTTACATAATAGCAACTCTATATGCTTATTATATCACTTCGGTGAAAGAAATATTTATACTTGGAGCTATTGTTGCATCTGCTCAGGGTGGTATACAGGCGCTTTCTAGGAGCTACTTTGCAAAGATAATTCCAAAGGATAATTCTAGTGAGTTTTTTGGTTTCTATAACATATTTGGTAAGTTTGCATCCATAGTTGGACCACTTATCATGAGCGTTATAAACGACGTAACTGGCAACCCTAGAATTTCAACACTTGGAATAATACCACTATTTATAATTGGACTATTTATAATAGTTACACTTCCAAGCGATAAACCAGAATTAATTCAGTAGATTTCACAGCACGAAGCTGTGATTTTTTTATGAAATGTGGTATATTATATAAGGGACAAAAAATAACTTTCAACACGAAAATGTCCCAGAGGTGAAAATGAATTTAGAAAAAATAAGTACCTTTATTCCTGAGATAAAAGAGATATTTTCAGTAAGATACCAGATACTCTTTCATTTACACACATATGGTCTATCGGGAAGAAGGGTTGTATCCAAAAAACTTGATATTCCAGAGAGAAGGGTTAGAAAAGAAGTTAGTTTCTTAGAGTTAAAGGGATATGTGGCTTCTTCGAAAAAGGGAATTAAGATAACGAAATCAGGCATACAGGTTATTAATTCTTTTTATCATTTATATGAAGAATTATACGTAGACTATAAACTAGAAAAAGAACTTGAAGAAATTTTAAATATCAAGTCGGTTAAAATTTGCACCTCTACTTCTACTTCAATGTGTAATAAGCTTTCAAGTGAAGTGTTCCTAAAAATGGCGAAGAACAAGAAAGTAATCGGTATTACAGGAGGAACTACACTTAAAGGTGTAGTTGATGTTCTAAAGCCGAATAAGGGCGTTTCATTTACGGAATTTGTAGCAGCAAGAGGTGTAATGGGCCAGAATGCAAAGTATCAGGCAAATACTCTTGTTGAGAAGCTTGCCAAGAGATTTGGCGGTACTTATTCTACATTGTACATGCCGGATAATCTTGAAGAAGAAACCTTAATGACTCTTAAAAAAGATCCACATATAAATAAGTCTTTAGAACAGATTGAAAAAATGGATTTGCTTTTATTTGGTATTGGAACTGCAGACAGTATGGCTCTCCAGAGGGGTCTTAGTAGTTCTCAGATAAAAAAAATAAAAGAATCTTCTGCTGTTGCAGAAACTTTCGGTATTTATATCGATAAAAAGGGTAATAAGGTATTAGAAGTTCCTACTTTGGGCGTTAGCATGGAGAAATTCAAAAAAATGGATAGTATTCTAGCTATAGCATATGGTAGGGAAAAGGCAAATGCCGTTATGGCAGTTTGTAGTATAAATAGTAGTTTGGTTTTAGTAATTGATAAAGATTGCGCGGAAGAAATAAAAAAATTATCAGGAGGAAAAAATGATAAAAGTAGCAATTAATGGATTTGGTAGGATAGGACAAAATGTGTTTAGAGTATACTCACAGAGGAAAGATAAGAAGTTTAAAATAGTAGCAATGAATGGTATTCCATCAATAGAGACTGCTGTTAGAGATTTAAAATATGATTCCGTTTTTGGAAGATTTGACGGCGAGGTTTCGTATGAGGGTGATTATCTAATCGTTAATGGTGAAAAAATAAAAATCACTTGCCACTTTGACGCAGAAGATCTTGACTGGTCTGATGTAGATGTGGTTATCGAATCAACAGGTGTTTATAGAACAAAAGAGAGAGCTATGAAGCACATCGAAGCTGGGGCTAAGAAAGTTATAATAACTGCGCCTGCTAGCGGAGATGATAAGACGATAGTTATGGGAGTTAATGATCATGAGTATGATCCTGAAAAGCATAATATCTTATCAAATGCATCTTGTACAACGAACTGCCTTGCACCAGTTGCTAAGGTTATTGATGAGGCATTTGGAATTGAAGAAGCACTTATGACAACAATTCACTCTTATACAAATGACCAAAATATCCTTGACCAAGTACATAAGGATCCTAGAAGAGCTAGAGCGGGCGCTATTAATATGATTCCTACAACTACAGGTGCTGCAAAAGCTGTTTCACTTGTACTTCCACAACTCAAAGGTAAACTTGATGGTATGGCAGTAAGAGTTCCTACACCTACCGTTTCTCTCGTTGACCTAGTTGTTAGAACAACGAAAAAAGCAGACGCTGAGGCGTTACTAAAAGAACTTAGAAGAGCTAGTGAAAATGAACTCAAGGGAATCCTTGGTGTTTGTGAAGAGCCTCTAGTTTCAATGGACTTCAGAGGAGATTCTAGATCTTCAATAGTAGACGCTCTATCAACATCAAGCATTGGTGATAATTTTGTTAAGGTAATCTCATGGTATGACAATGAGTGGGGATACTCAGAGAGAGTAGTAGACTTAACAGAAATGGTTGCTTCTAAATTATAGATTAGTGTAGCCCGACTATCTGTCGGGCTTTTTTTGGAGGATTTATGTTACATAAAAAGAGTGTTAAGTCAATTGATGTAAAGGGAAAAAAAGTATTTGTAAGAGTTGACTTTAACGTACCACTAGATGGTAAAAAAATAACGGATGAGACGAGAATTCTTGCAGCGCTTCCTACAATTAAATATCTTTTAGATGGCGGTGCAAAAGTAATACTTGCTTCCCATCTTGGCAAACCGAAAGGATACGATAAGTCTCTTTCACTTGATGTGGTTGCTGAGAGTTTATCGAAACACTTAGGTAGAGAAGTGAAGTTTATTTCTACTGAGGAAGTAGTAAATGAAGAAGTAGAAAGTGCGGTAAGTTCTCTAAAAGGAGGAGAAATTATTCTTCTTGAGAATACAAGGTTTTCTCCTGAAGAAACTAAAAATGGTGAGAATCTATCTAAAAAGTTTGCTTCCCTCTGCGACGTGTTTGTAAACGATGCATTTGGTACAGCGCATAGAGCACATGCTTCAAATCTTGGTATTACTGAGTTCGTAGATACTTGTGTAGCTGGTATGTTAGTAGAAAAAGAATTAGACTACTTTGACAGAGCACTAAGTTCACCTGAGAGGCCTTTCTTATCGATTCTAGGTGGAGCTAAGGTTTCCAGTAAAATAAAAGTTATTGAGAATTTATTAAATAAAGTTGATACCATAATAATAGGTGGAGCTATGGCTTATACTTTCATGAAGGCTATGGGACATAGTACTTCTGAGAGTTTGGTTGAAGATGATTACATAGAGTTTGCAAAAGAAATGCTTGAGAAGAGTGAAAAGATGGGAATTAAGTTCATGCTTCCGGTTGACTTTGTGGTAGCAAAGTCTTTCGATGATGAGAATCCTATTCTCACCGAAGGTAGAGACATACCTGAAGGATATATGGGACTTGATATCGGAAAGAAAACAGTAGAGCTATTCTCAGAGGAAATAAGAAAAGCTAAGACGGTTGTATGGAATGGACCTGCTGGCGTTTTTGAAAAGAAGGCTTTTGAAAACGGAACAAGAAGCATTGCAGAGGTGTTAGCGGATAGTAAGGCAGTATCTATCATTGGTGGTGGAGACTCTGCTGCTGCGGTAAATAAGTTTGGACTAAAAGATAAGATGGACCATATCTCTACAGGCGGAGGTGCTAGTCTTGAGCTTTTAGAAGGAAAGCTTTTACCAGGTGTTGGCGCACTGGATGATAAGGAGTAGTTTATGAGAAAAGTGGTAATTGCAGGAAACTGGAAAATGAACAAGACCCCCAAAGAAGCGGTTGAGTTTTTAAGGGAATTAGGTGAAGTAAAAGTAAATGATAGTATGAGAGTGATAATCTGCTCAACAAATCTATGCCTTCAGCCACTTTTACATCATAAAAAAGGTGATGTAGAAATAGCTGCTCAAAATATGCACTTTGAAGACAGTGGAGCTTTTACAGGGGAAGTCAGCACAAAAATGCTGAAAGCAGTTGGCGTAAACATAAGCGTTATCGGTCACTCTGAGAGAAGAGAGTACTTCGCAGAGACGGATGAGGCTCTAAATAAGAAAGTGCTAAAGGCTGCTGAAGAGGACTTTGATGTGATTCTCTGTGTTGGAGAGACTCTTGAACAGAGAGAAAAAGAAATCCATAAAGAGCATGTTAAAAATCAAATAGTAAGTGACCTTAAGAATCTTAAAGAAGAAGATTTAAAGAGAGTGATTATAGCTTATGAGCCAATATGGGCGATAGGAACTGGAAAAACAGCTACTTCTGAGCAGGCTGAAGAAATGTGCCTATTTATAAGAAATGTTGTGGAAGAGCTATACTCTAAAGAGGCAGCGGATAATACTTCTATCCTTTATGGCGGAAGTGTTAAGCCTGCAAATGTAAAAGAGCTTATGAGTATGGAAAACATAGACGGTGCTCTAATAGGTGGAGCTAGTCTTAAAGCGGATTCGTTCTTAGAGCTTATTCATTACGATAAATAAAGTATTAGGAGGATATAGATAGATGAGAATAGTAGATATTTATGCAAGACAAATTTTAGATTCAAGAGGAAACCCAACTCTTGAAGTTGAAGTTGAATTAGAAGACGGTTCAGTTGGAGTAGCTGCGGTACCTTCTGGAGCTTCAACGGGTCAGTTTGAAGCGGTTGAGCTAAGAGATGGCGGAAAAGAGTATATGGGTAAATCAGTGGAAAAGGCAGTTGAGAATGTCAATGAGATAATTGCAGAGGAATTATATAATCACTATGCATATGATCAGCTTTCAATTGACAACGATATGATTGCACTTGACGGCACTGAGAATAAGTCAAAACTCGGAGCTAATGCTATACTGGGTGTTTCTCTTGCTGTAGCAAAGGCTGCTGCAAATAGCGTTGGACTACCACTTTATAAATACATAGGAGGAACTAATGCAAAACAGCTTCCAGTTCCTATGATGAATATTTTAAATGGCGGATCACACGCTGATAATAATGTCGACATTCAGGAATTCATGGTAATGCCAGTAGGTGCGAAGACATTTAAAGATGCACTTAGAATGGGCGCTGAAATATATCACACACTCAAGTCAGTTCTCAAGTCAAAAGGACTTGCTACAGGTGTTGGCGATGAGGGTGGATTTGCTCCTAATCTTTCAAGTAATGAAGAGGCACTTAAAGTCATCGTTGAAGCAGTAGAGAAGGCTGGATACAAGCCAGGTGAAGAAGTACTACTCGCACTCGACGTAGCGGCAAGTGAGATATATAAAGACGGCAAGTATCATTTAGCTTCTGAGAATAAAGCGTATTCAAGTGAAGAAATGGTGAAGTACTATGAAGACCTCCTTTCAAAATATCCAATTATTTCAATAGAAGATGGATTTGATGAAGAGGACTGGGAAGGATTCGAACTTATGAATTCGAAACTAGGGGATAAAGTTCAGTTAGTGGGTGACGACCTTTATGTAACTAACACTAAGAGACTTAAGAAGGGAATTGAGAGAAAGACTTCTAATTCTATCTTAGTTAAGTTAAATCAGATTGGTACTCTTACGGAGACACTTGACGCTGTAGAGATGGCGAAGAGAGCTGGATTTACTGCAGTTATCAGTCACAGAAGCGGTGAGACTTGTGATTCTACGATAGCAGATCTTGCGGTTGCACTTAATACCGGTCAGATTAAAACAGGAGCTCCTGCTAGAATGGATAGGGTAGAAAAATACAATCAACTTCTAAGAATTGAGGATGAACTCTATGATCAGGCTCAATATCTTGGAAAAGATGTTTTTTATAATTTGAAGTAAATTTTTTAAGGTGGCATTTCATGTGCCACCTTAATTTTTAATTTACACTAAAAATTTCTTTAC
>PDWI01006842.1_pt1 | contig 14156 bp, 11 predicted proteins | sample 1430891 | NCBI WGS metagenome assembly PDWI01 (sample SAMN01162508, study PRJNA174530) | Oral metagenome, whole genome shotgun sequencing project. | biome: Marine environment; feature: Marine mammal; material: Swab sample of the gingival sulcus; isolation source: swab sample of gingival sulcus...
TAAGCGGGTTCGCAGGAGTGAGAGATCCAGTGACCGGAGGGGACTTAGCACGAACTCTGAGTAGCGGTCTTACAAAATTTTATTTTACGAAGCATATTAAAAGTTTTTATAAAATTTAAAAGTAAGGAGGAAAAATGTTAGTTGTAAAAAATGCATATGCAGTTTCGCCTGTAGAGGGAATTGATGGGTACTACGACGTCTATGTAAAAGATGGAGTAATTGATGCAGTAGTTGAGAAAGATAAGAAAAGTGATGAAGTAGAGAAATTGAGTCGTGAATACGCTGACGCCGAGGTAATTGACGCGGAGGGCAAAATGCTATTCCCAGGATTAATTGATATTCACGTGCATTACAGACAGCCTGGATTCCCAGAAAAAGAAACGATTTATACAGGCTCAAGAGCATCTGCGAAAGGGGGTTTTACAACAGTTTGTTGTATGCCAAACACAAAGCCGTCTCTTGATAATGCAGAAGTGATTAAGCGGCTTCAAGAGGATATTAAAAAGGATTCACCGATTGATGTTTTTGTGATTGGTGCGATTACGAAGAATATTGCTGGGGAGGAACTTTCGCCTCATGATGAGATGGCAAAAGTGGGTATTGTAGCGCTTTCTGATGATGGGCATACTACAATGAATGACGATTTTATGAAGGCAGCTTATAAAGCATCTGCGAAGCACAGTATTCCGATTATGACACATTCTGAAGATCATAATATTACCAATAAATTGGGTGGAGCGAGTTCGCCAGCAGAGGCGGAGGATAATATTGTAAAGAGAGATGTTGCTTTGCTGGATGATGGCGGACATCTACACGTTTGCCATATTAGTACGATTGGTGCAGTTGAGGCGATTCGGGAAGGAAAGAAAACAGGAAAACACATTACCTGTGAAGCCGCGCCACATCACTTTGCACTTGACCGCAGTATGATTGATACAGAGAATCCTTATAGTAAGGTTAATCCGCCAATTCGCGATGCGAAAAATAAAAACTATTTAGTTGAAGCGATGAGAGACGGTACGGTGGATTGTATTTCAACCGACCACGCGCCTCATGAAAAAGAGAGTAAAGAAGTGGAATTTAACAAGGCGACAATGGGAATTAGTGAGACAGAGACCGTGTTTGCGGTGTCACATAGTGTGCTTGTGAAAGATAATGGGTTTAGCTATGCAAGATTGATTGAGATGATGTGTGAGAATCCTGCGAAAGTAATGGGGTGGACAGATCGTGGTGTGCTTCGAAAAGGTGCGATTGGCGATTTGACCTTGGTTGACCCAGAAGCTGAGTTTAAAGTGGATGTGAATGAGTTTATTTCTAAGGGTAAAAATACGCCGTTTAACGGAAGAAGTTATAAGGGTAGAGTGGTTTATACGATTAAGCGTGGAGAGATCATTTACAAGTATTAGTAGTTTTTAAAGGGGTTTTAAAAACTAAAATTTTGAAAAAGGAAATGAATTGTTTTGAGGAGTTCCTTTATTTAAAGCTGTTCTTAGTTAAATTTTTCTAATTCTAATAAATGGTTTTTGTTTAAAGCGAAAAAACGGAACGATAGAAAATAAACAAGTGGTTTTTAAAATCAAAATTAGAAATTGTCGGGGGTTAAAAAGTTTCTAATAGTATAATATAAGTGAGGGTGTATGATAATAGATAGAGTAATAGAGCGGTGTGCAGAACTGGGGTCGAATGTCTGTGTGGGTATCGACCCGCGGATTGACCGTCTGCCAGTGGAAATTGTCGAGAAGGCTGCCGAGAAGTTTGGTGATACCGAGCGTGCTCGGGCAAGTGCGTTTCTTGAATTTGGCAAAATGGTGGTAGAGTCCACCTGCGGGGTAGCTGCTGTGATAAAACCGCAGCTCGCCTATTTTGAAACGGAGGGTGCTGCTGGCGTGCAGGCGTATACAGAGCTTGTGGCATTTGCCAAAGAGCGCGGTTTTTATGTGATAGCGGATGCCAAACGCGGAGATATTGGTGCGACTTCGTCGGCCTACGCAAAGGCGTTTTTATCGAAAACATCAATGTCGGCGGATTTTGTGACGGTCAATCCCTACCTGGGCAGCGACTGTATTAATGAGTTTTTAAAAATTGCAGATGAGTATGATAAGGGAGTTTTTGTGCTTGTAAAAACGTCCAATCCGTCAAGCAAGGAACTTCAGGATTTAGTAGAACAAGAGAGTGGCAAAAAAATCTATGAACTCATCGCTGCACAGGTCGAGCGCGAAAGCGCTCAGCGGGTTGGGAAGTACGGCTATTCTTCTGTGGGGGCAGTTGTGGGAGCAACCTATCCTGAGGAATTAAGTGAGCTGAGAGACATTTTAAAAACGTCGCCGTTTTTGGTGCCAGGGTATGGTGCGCAAGGTGCTGGTGCAAAAGATATTGCAGCGGCATTTGTTCAAGGCAAAGGTGCGTTTGTCAATTCGTCGAGGGGAATTATTTATGCGAAAGAAGAAGGACTTAGCGCAGGCGAGGCGATTCGAAAAGCGGCGATTGGTATGCGAGAGGATTTAAGAACAATTTACTAAAGTAATCCGTGCTTTTAGGAGATTGATGTTTTTTGAGATGGTAAAATAAGTTTCAGAGAGTAAGCTAACGAGTAGAATCAACAGACGTGGGGGGAAGGTGTGTAGGTTCATACATCCTTTAAAATAATATACTATATGGTGTGTTTGGAAAGAAAAATAAGCAAAACAAGGGGAAAATTTGAGCGAAAAAATAAAAAGAGGGAAGATTAGCGATCGGTGCTTGATTTTGTCGAAGGAAAAGCTCTATTCGGCAGGGGTGTCACCAATTTTGAGTACACCCGTGAAACAAGGTGTGCTGTTTCCAGTAGTTGGAAGTGTTTCATCCCATGCTGGTGGAAGCGATAATGTGAGTCAAATAGAGGGCGCTAGCATGGAAGGTTGTAACGCGGATGTCTCTGAAAATTTTGGAGTTGCCGGTAATTTGTCAGAAGAAGTTCGATTTGGCGATGTTTACAAAATTAAACTTCAGTGGTCGGGAGAAGCCTATGCTGGGTGTTTCTTTCAGCTACTTACCAGAAATGAGTATTTAAGACGCCCGATTTCTCTGTGTGGCATGGGCGACGGTTATGTGGAGCTGGCTATCAGAGTGGCAGGTAGCGGTACGCAGGAGTTGGTTTCAAGGCAAGTGGGCGATTATATTGAGTGTTTTGGTCCTCTTGGTAGAGGGTTTGAAATTCCAGAGTGTGGGCTTTTATCCAATCAAATTCAGAATGATTTATATGCGAGTGACGATGTAGAGCGGAATAGCGAAAATTTAAAAAAGAAGCGCTATCTTGTTATTGGAGGTGGTATCGGGGTTGCACCGCTTCACCCTTTGGTAAAAGAATTGAAAAATAAAACAGTGAAATCTGCTTATAAAAAACACCGAGAAGAAATAAATGGGGAACAGGTCTTGGAGCAGGCTGCACAGATAATGAATCAAAACGCTCACGTTGTCGATGTGGTGTTGGGTTATCGCGATACACCATATCTTGAAGACATTGCCGACTATGTGTGTGTAGAAGATAAAAATGTTGATATTAGCGGTTATCAAAATGCCTCTCATTCCAATGTGATGCCTGTGTTGGAAAAACTGTTGAATGAAAATCACTATGACGATATTTATGTGTGTGGACCGAAGAAAATGCTTGATGCGGTAGCGCTTGCCTGTATGGATTCGGGTTATAATCCACAGCTTCTTACAGAGGCTTATTTTGGTTGTGGTGTTGGCGCGTGTCTAGTCTGTACTTGTGAGGTGAATTATACCCAGAAATATGCTCGTGTATGCGCTGATGGACCAATGTTCCGTGCCAAAGAACTTTATATCGAAGGGGCTGAAAACAAATCGCTTGGTCGATTAATTAAAGAAAGAGAAGAAAAAAAGAGAGCGGATAAGCAGATTGTAGTATTGAATAGCAAACAAGTGAATTTAGCCAAAAATACAACAATGGCTGATAACATTGACTTGTCGAATGAAATGGATAATTCGTTATCCGTGAATCTCGGTGGACTTGAATTAAAATCACTGCTAACAACAGCTTCAGGCACTTTTGGTTTTGGCAGAGAGTACAATGAATTCTTTGATATTGGTATTCTTGGTGGAATATCGGTTAAAGGGCTCAAATTGGACGAAACACCAGGAAACCCTGGTAGAAGAATTGCTGAAATTCAGTCGGGTATGATCAACAGTGTTGGACTTCAAAACCCTGGAGTGGAAGCGTTTTTAAGAACAGAAGTCGATTTTATAAAAAGTAAAAATGTAGCTGTTATTGCCAATATTAATGGTGGTTCGGTGCGTGATATGGTAGCGATGGCTGAGCGCGTCAATGAAGCGGTCGATGCAGTAGAACTCAATATTTCCTGTCCGAACGTATCAGCAGGAGGTATGTCGTTCGGAACAGACCCTAAGATGGTAAAAGAAGTGGTGAGCGCCGTACGACAAAAAGTAACGAAGCCTCTTATTGTAAAGCTCACGCCTAATGTGACGGATATTGGTCTTATTGCCGAAGTCTGCGAGAGCGAGGGTGCAGATGTGCTCTCGATGATCAATACGGTGACTGGACTTGCCGTTGATCCTATTACTGGAAAAACACCTCTTGCAAGAGCATTTGGAGGAATGTCTGGTGCAGCTGTGAAACCAGTGGCGCTTCGCTGTATCAACGCGGTTAGAAGCCGTGTTCAAATTCCGATTCTGGGAATGGGCGGTATTGGCAGTGCCAGAGATGTGCTAGAATTCCTTCGTTGTGGTGCGACAGCGGTTGCGATTGGAACAGAGATTTTCAGAAATCCACTACTCCCTGTTGAAATTGATCGAGAGTTAAGAGCATTTTTGCAAGCCAGTGGTATCTCAAATATTTCGGAGATAAAGCCTCTAGTGGATTGATTGGTTTCCATTGACACAGTATAGTACTTATGCGAAAATATAGGGTGGAAGCACATGTTGTGGACAAAGCGTTTTATTTTAATTATTATTACTATATTTTGTATGATTGGTAGTTTTAATTAAAAGTAGTTATAAATTAGTATTGAGAGGTAGAAATGAAAGATTGGGTTAGACTGTTGCAGCCTTATGAGCAGGCGGTAGAGGAGCTTAAAGTCAAACTCAAAGCACTTAGGGAGCAGTATAGAGAACTTAGTATGTATTCTCCGATAGAGTTTACCACAGGTAGAGTTAAGAGTATTTCGAGTATTATCGAAAAGGCGAAGAGAATGGATATTCCGATGGATCGTGTGGAAGAGCAAATGGAAGATATTGCGGGTCTTCGGATTATGTGTCAATTCAAAGAAGATATTTATGTTGTTGCCGATATGCTTAAAAAGCGTGATGGGAAAGATTTTACCATTATGTATGAAAAGGACTATGTTTCGAATCCTAAACCAAGTGGGTATCGAAGTTATCATATTATTTTAAAGTATCCTGTATATACTGCAACTGGTGCAAAAGAGATTCTTGTAGAGATACAAATAAGGACGCTTGCAATGAATTTTTGGGCGACCATTGAGCATTCTCTTAATTATAAGTACAAGCAGCAGATTCCTAAAGAGATTTCTGAGAGACTTCAGCGTGCAGCGGTGGCGGCGACACAGCTGGATGAAGAAATGCTCGCTATTAGTAAGGAGATTATAAAAGCGCAAAGTGCGTTTAGTGAAAAATCTAACGTTTACAAAGAGATTACGACGATGATTAAGTTTCTGGCAGAAGTTGGTGATACTGAAGCTGCTGAGGGGTATAGTTTAAGATTTGATGGTCTTAGCCGTGCCGATAGTGAAGTAGAGATTTCGTATCTCAGATGGGAAATTGATAAGTATATTCGCAACAAGGCGCATATGGATGAAGGAGACGTTTGAAAATAGTGGAATTGAAGTTCATAAAAAAGAGGAAGAGTAGATGATTTTTATAATATCGGATTTACATCTGAGTTTTTCCACCGACAAACCGATGGATATATTTGGTGATAATTGGACAGATCACACAGGAAAGATTAAAGAGGATTGGCTAAAAAAAGTGGGTGATGATGATCTGGTCGTGCTCCCTGGTGACATTAGTTGGTCGATGCGTTACGACGAGGCGCTTGTTGATTTTAAATGGATTCACGAACTTCCCGGCACAAAACTTATTATAAAAGGAAATCATGATTACTGGTGGAATTATAAGTCGAAACTGGCTAAGGAATTTCCAAGCATCGTCTTTTTAAATTCCAATTCGTATACCTATGGAAAGTACGTTTTTGTTGGGTCGCGAGGTTGGGATATTCCCTCGGAGGACGATGCAGAAAATCTAAAAATATACAACAGAGAATTGGTGCGTTTGGAAAATTCACTGAAAAGTGTGCCTCAAAATAGAGTGATTATCGGTTTGACACATTATCCTCCTAGTCCAAGAGGGCAAGAGACGTCAGTTACGCAGTTGTTTGAGAAATATGGTGTAAAGCAGGTGTATTTTGGACACGTGCACACAAAACAGGCGTGCGACAGGGTCTTTAAGGGTATGATAAATGATGTGAAGTACGATTTAGTTTCTTGTGATTACATTGATTTTAAATTAATTCACATGTCGGATGACAGCAATGTTGACATTGGGCTGGATAATACGGATTTTGAGAACAGTGCTGTGATTTTAGAGCACAGAATGAAGGGTATTGAAAAGCTACGCGCTAAGGATGATACGGCGAGAAATGACGCTTTTAACAAGGCGGATTTTGTCGAGTTTAACTATAAATCACTGGATATGGTGAAGAACGCGTATCGGTATTACGACTGCGAAGGAGATGTTTCATCGCAGGCAGAGACAGTGTTTGAGAAGAAAACTGCGAAGATAAAAAAAGAATTGTTTGAGCTAGGGAGCGAGGAGGATGAATCGCTGTCGAATTTTGTCGTGTACTGTGCGTTGGCGGAGGAAATGGCGGAGCGCCCAGTTTTATCGATTGCTGATGGCTTGATTAAGTATCATTTTATCAATACGCTTGCGAAAAAACGAATGTTGGAAGCTGAAGAGTTTGAATTCAAAGATTTTGAACGGTTTTTGAGGATGAGAGAATTTGCCCATCGTTTATACGAATTAAAAGATGTTGTTACCATGGGCATGGTGGAGAGTCTGCTAGAAGCCGATGTGAGTATTAATTATTATAAAATTCAAATGCGCTCGGAATCGCTTGATGGTAAAATGTACGAAATCAGCGCGGTGCCAAGTGAAAACATTGTGTTGCATACAACGGATGAAAAACTTGTACAATTTCTTAAAAAGGCTGGTGTCAATGAAAAGGAAAAACAAAAATCAATTATTTCAGAATATGTAAATAAGAAGATGTTGTAGCCTTAAATAAGTGGTATAATAGTAAGGGATACTTCAAGGAAACGTCTGTTTGAAAAATAGGTGTTCTCATTTTGGGGTTTGTAAATTTTTTAACAAAGTCCAGGAGTAGCTCTAATAAGTGAATAAGTGTGAGGGGTGCTATGTACGATAATTTATCATTTGTGACATCAACTGAATGGCGAAGATTGTTGCTTACACATAAGTTTGCGGTGGATGAACTTCGTGTGAAGTTGGAAAATTTAGACGAAGCATTTCGATTATTACAGGATTATAATCCGATTGAGCACATACGGTATCGAGTAAAGAAACCAGCTAGTATTGTAGAGAAGTTGGAGCGTTTGGGACTTGAGCCCACCATCGAAAATGCGAAGGAAAATATTTTTGATATCGCAGGAATAAGAATTATCTGTGCGTTTACAGCGGATATTTATCGTATTGCTGAAATCATTCAAAGTCGTCCTGAAATAAGGGTTGTAAAAGTCAAAGATTATATTGAAAATCCGAAACCGAACGGATATAAGAGTTTGCATTTGCATTTGGAATATCCCGTGTCTCTTAGTAATGGTACTGAAAATGTAAGAGTAGAAGTTCAAATTAGAACGATTGCGATGGATTTTTGGGCTAGTATTGAACACAAGATATATTATCGTTATAAGCATAAAGCGCCGAGTGATATTAATTCTGAATTGAAGGGATGTGCTGATATGATTTCAAATTTGGACGATAGAATGTATAATTTGAAGCGCATCATTGATGCTTTGGAAGTAGACAGTTCTGCTATGAAAAGTGTGCCTTATAAAAATGACACAATGAGTGTTGATTATGAAGGATAGTTGATAATGGATATTTTGTTGATTCTTGGAATATTTGCTCTTTCGTATTTTGTAGTGTATATGGTGGGTAGATTTATGTTGTATTCTCCTGATGTAGTGAACACAATTGGGGAGGATGTGGCGAAGAAAAATGCTCAAATATTGAGGGTGTTGAATTCTGCTCAAAGGTATAGTTATGAGAGCATTCTAGTAATTGATGAAAATATAGAAATTATTGATAGTGTAGGTAGTTTAGATGATAAGATTATTGAAGAGTTTAAATCTTTACTGTATATAGGTGGTGTTGGGACGACGCTAAATATTATCGAGGATATTTTCTCTTCCGATTCATTGGAGAAAATTAATTCATATGTTGAAAAAATTCCTGAAATTATGTTTTTGGGTGGCAAGAGATGGTATATTCACAGTAATTTTGACAATACGTTGAACTTGCTATATATTTATTTGATTAGTGCAGATGTCATTAATGTGACGGGTCGTGTAGATAATTCGCGAGATTATGAATTGGATAGAGCAAGAGCATTGGATAATGTTGAAAGCTATATTTATCGAATGTTGAACACAGCCAATAGAGAAAATGGGTTGGACGAGTATAAAAAAGAACTTATTAATAAAATGCATTTGTTGGCGAGCCGAATTAACGGAATGAATATTGAAAACACAAGAGATGCCATATTTGAAATTATCGATCAGATGGAAGTATATGAAGGAACGCTTGATGATTTTATAGAACAGTTTAATGAGAGAAAATTTTTGGAAATTACAGAAGTAGATCGAAAAAAAGTCTCTACTAGGAATGTTATTGTAGCAAAAGATAGTTTGGATTATGATAGTGATATTTTTTCTATTATCAGACAAAGTCTTGAAAACAAATTGGGAAAAGAAGAGATTCAGGAAGAAATCCTGAATATTAAATTAGAATATATTAAGAGACTTATCAATATTTATTTTAGTAAATTTGTTGATGATTCGAAGAGTTACAATAGGAAAATTAATCCCGTTAAGATTGATTTGAATTTAAGTGAAGCAGGTGCGACAAATACTATTCAAATGTTGCCTAAGATTTTGCCGTTGATAGAGATTATTATTTTAGATGATGAAAGTTCACCTGAACATCGATTTTTGTATAATAAGTCTGAAAGTTTGACGATTCAAATTGATATTTACGAACAAATTGATAAATTGGTTTTTAAAATTGAAGGCGATAATTGTCTGCTTAGTGAGGCAGGAGTCAGAGAGGTCACAAATGGTAGATATAATAGAGAGCAGAATCTGATGGAAGGGATTATTGTTCAAGATAGTGGTGAGGTTTTGCCAAATTTGAAACATGTTTTGGAAAATGTACACCAACTGGGCGGAGGTGTTCGTGGCGTCTTTAAACCTTTGGTTAGTACGACATTTATTTGCAGTATTCCTATTGAATAAACCGATTTCTTTTGAAAACAGTTGAAATAAAATTTGTGACGCCATGCGCTTTGTTTGTCAGGTGTTTTTGTTGTAAAAACTTCTATTTGGACAGAGGGAGTAGTGAATGATAACCCCCCTTTAATAATTTGAGAAACCTGCCGATAACTATACTGAGGTGTTATGATTAATAATGTGAATGGCGGAAGTGTGAATTTAGCAGAACTTATCGGGATTACTCCTGATAAGTTGGCGTCTCCAAAAAATGCTGAGCAAGAGGTAATGTTTGGTGATAAAACTACTTCTCCAGAAATTGGAGGTGTAGAAGGTCAATCAAAATCAGAAAAAGCGGAGTATTTTTCTTGGGATATCACCATTGATGGTAAGGATTATCAAATTACAAATTCTGAACATATTGATAATATGCAAACTTTTTTGCGAAAGGGCGCGGAAGGAAGTGAAGAAGCTGTTTTGGCAGTTGTCTCTAAAGGGATTGAACCGACGATGGAAAATCTAGAAGCGGTTCGCACGGCAATTCGTGAATGTAGGATTCCCGACGGTGTTTTGGTAAAAGAGTTAAAAGATACAGTTAGTAAAAATCAGTTGGCGTTCTTGAAACTTCCCAAAGAGGCTGTTGCAAAACTGGAGCAGGCGATGGCAAAAAAACTCACTTTGAATCAAGCGGCAAAGAACTTGTTGTTGGAGAAGATGGGCGAGTTGGGAAAGGATTCAGAATTTGAGGTTTTAGCAAGTGATAGCGGAAAGAAACCTAGTTTGTTAGATGTTTTAAAAGCACTTCAAGAGGTGTACCAAAAATCAAGTGAAAGTAGTCAAGCTATTCATACGCGGACTAGTGTTAGTGCAAGCAGTAGCTCTTATAAGACAAATGATAAGAATAAGAGCAGTTATGCCAAAGAGGTAGTTCATAATCGAATAAAAGGTGCTCAGACTGATACTTTTAAAGGTGAAAAAGAATTTTCGCAGGCGGATGAAGCAGGGCGTGGTCGCAAGATGAATAATGGTGGCGTTCAAAGGAAGGTGAAAGATGATGAGGATGCGCTTTCTAAGCCGGACTTGGATTTGCATAAAGAGGAAGCAGGGCGCTCAAAGGATGTAGATTCCTCTGAAGTAAGCCTTCAAAAATCGCAAGTGAATGAGGAAATAGACCTCGATAATCTTGATAATATAGAAGCAGAAGCTGAGAAGATTGTGGCATTGGCACTTGATGGGCTTCTTGAAAGATTGAATGATATTGAAGGGCAATTTGATGTTAAACGGTATCTTGTGAGGGAAACGAGTGAGCGGATGGTTACTGCGGCAAAAGAGTTTCAAGCGATGCAGCAGGAGGTTGGTAAAGCGCTCAGTAAAACCAGTCCAGCGGCGATAAAAAAATCTATTGAAAGTATGACCAAGGCGATTAATAAGAGTACTTTTGCGATGTTTACCGATATGAAAACTGAAAAAGTGCTTTTAAATAATTTATCTAAACTAGAAAAAGCAAGCGCTGCTATGAAAATGAGGGATTTTCAGCTTGCTAGAAAGCTGGCGACGGAAGTAAAAGAGGAAATTGAAAAATTAGAATTTAAGCCTACCAGTCGCAAAGTGATTGCTCACGCTAGTCGTCAAGCGGCTGAACTAGAGCGTGCTTTTAAAGAAAAAAGCGCGACGGTGAAAGAGCGAATCATGGAAGCGACCAGTTTGTTTTCAAGCGGAACAGCGCGTGATATGGTAGAGCGTATCCGATTTATGGGTGTAAATCACGAAATTGAGCGATACGAACAGCAAAAATCTGAAATCCGAAATCTTAGGGAACTGTTTATGCAGGATGGCATGAGCATGGAGATGTCGACAGGGGAGCAGATGCTCAACGATTCGGACGATAGACAGCGGGATTTCTATGTGCTGAATGTACCTCTTGAGGTTGGCGGTGAAGTTAGCGGTATGAAGGTTTTTGTCAGTGGAAGATGCGAAGAAAATGTTGTGGATTGGAAAAATACAGAGCTTTATTTTGCGTTAGAAGTTCAGAAAAACGAACGGGTTGGTATGCGTTTTTCCATTACGGATAAAAATGTTAAAATAGAGCTTAGAGGCGACCGAGAGATTGACCTTGGTAATATTGGGGATGAGTTATCACAGATTGGTTATCAGTTGATAAGCGTTAAGCAGGTTGATATGAAGTCAAAAGAGGGTGAAACGGGTGAAAAAACGACGAATGTGATTGCTGGGCTTCGAAGTGGTGACTATGAAGTGACACAGCAAGGCGACATTGATGGAAATACCGTTAGTAGGCGCTCTTTTGAAGCGAAAATATAAGAGGATTTCTGAGAATTCTGAAAAGAATTATAATAATTCTAGATAAGCGAAGGTAAAATAAATTTTTTAGGATTGTAAGAGGTTCTTCTGTAGCGGTCTTACAAAAAGTTTGATTTTCGTGTGCAAATACCGAAATGATTTCATAATAAAGAGCTTTTTAGAAGTTCTCATAAAACAAATAGGATAGGAATGGTTATATGACAAAAAATGATGCAAAAGAGAGAATTGCAAGAAGATTTTTGGAGGAAAGCGATGATGTGGTTGAGCAAAATCCTAGCCGTCTTAAACATATGCTTTCGACGGATGTTCGGGATACCATTCCCCCAGAGATTTATGCACTCATTGCTAGTGTTGCCGTGAAAATAGAAGAGAATTTGGAGGCGTAAATGAAAGTTAAGAAAACGAGCAGTGTTTCTTCAAAGTCGCTAAATAAGGCGAAAAAAGCTAGTAGAGAAATACCGCGTATTACATTTACAGAGATCCTTGCACAGAAAGATTATGATTCGCAAAAACGTGCACTGGACGAAGCGCTGGCAGAAATTGATGAGAAGGGAAAGGCGCTTGTCGAAGAGCGTACGGTTGAAAATCTCTATGCCTACAAGGATATGATTCGTTCATTTATTGAAGAAGTTCTCGATAAAGGGATTCAGCTTCAAGAGCGCCGCGGATTTACGCGTGTTGGAAGAACCAAAATTCTTCGTACGGTTTCTGAAATAGATAAAAAACTCGTTGATTTAACAAATATTATTTTAAGGCGTGAGAAACGTGAGATTAACCTTTTGAAACGGGTGGGGGAGATACAAGGCTTGCTCGTCGACCTCTCTCTTTAGCTTGTCTTTTTTCGCTATAATTTCTCAATTTGCGAGTTCGCTTTTGCTCATGAATTAGTATTCTATTCGCGTCAAGCTCACTCTTGATTGCTCATTATAGCGAAAAAATCCTGCGCTAAAGCATATAACTTATATTCGTTTATTCGTTTATTCGTTTATTCGTTTATTCGTTTATTCGTTTATTCGTTTATTCGTTTATTCGTTTATTCGTTATAACGAAAACTACCTGCGCTAAAGTATTATTTAATTTTATTTTTGTTTGCTCGCTAGTGCTAAAAATCTCTGCGCTAAAGTGTTGATTTCAAAGTTTTGAGTTTATTTTTAATTTGTGAATTAGTATTCCACGTTTTAAGCTCACTCTTGATTGCTCATTCTAGCGGAAAAATCCTGAGCTAAAACAGGGGTATTAAATTTTTAATTAAGAATTTGAATTTATCATATTGGACGATAGAACTGAGATTTATATAAAATAAAAAAGGCTCTGCTGAGCCTTTTAGTTTGTTTAGTGTTTTTATTTTAGCTTAGGAGAGCCGAAGATAACAAGTCTTCCGCGATAATCACCATCTACACCAATTTTTATTTTATCAATATCTTTGACATTGATTTCGAAGTTAATAAATACGCCAGGTTCAAGTGTTCTGGTATATAATAGTTTATCATTAATAGTGCTAATATCCTTTATTTTAATATTTACAGCTTCATCAAAATTTCCTTTTTTTGGTACATATATTGTACCAGTGAATGTATTGTAATGGCTTGCTAGTTCAAAACGCGCATCACTTGAAGTGGAAAATGAATTTTTATACTCTTTACCTCCAATTTCTACGGAATTGGCAGGGATTTCAAAACCATATGATTCATACGGTTGCATTAATTCAGTAAGATAAAATCCGTCTTCTGCTACTTTATCATTTAGTATTACAGTTCTTGTCTCTTGATCCCAGCTTACTTCCATATCCAGTGCATTTGCAATAGCACGTACTGGAAGATAGGTTGTTCCTTCATATGAGATTGGCATAACTGCATCACCGTTAACATTTCTTGGAATAAAATCGTGACCATTTATCATAATTTTAATGTCCGTGCAAATAGCTGTGATTTCTTTTCTTGCAGCACCGAAAACAATACTTGTGGTAATAAGTACAAGTATTAATGAGAGAGTGACCAGTCTTTTTGTATTTTTCATAAAATACCCCTTTGTGAGTTTATTTACCTTGTATGTTATCATTAAACAAGATATTAACACGATTGTATCAAAAAAAAAAAAAACAAGTCAAATTTTTATTATTTAATCTATAAAATGTGTTTTTTGTAATAAAAATATGGTGCTTAAAGTATACTTTCAATGTCTCTTGTTTTGAATGATTGGTATGGTGAAAAAATTAGAGGACTTTCAGAGCGATTAATAATTGTATTTTTCTTATTCATCTATTCTGTTCCTTATGCGATCAAATACTTCTTTTTG
>PDWI01013631.1_pt1 | contig 14156 bp, 11 predicted proteins | sample 1430891 | NCBI WGS metagenome assembly PDWI01 (sample SAMN01162508, study PRJNA174530) | Oral metagenome, whole genome shotgun sequencing project. | biome: Marine environment; feature: Marine mammal; material: Swab sample of the gingival sulcus; isolation source: swab sample of gingival sulcus...
ATTCCAACAATGACTGATAGCAATACAAGAAGATTGTTATATGCTAACAACCGTTTTGAAAGAGTAATGACTCAGACTATCTTACAGGAAAGACACCCCAAATGGAAAGTACATCATATCAGAGCTTTTAATCCAGCAACTATTGAACCTCGTTGGAAATACTATTCAAAAGAGTTTTACGAACAACAAATTGATGATATGACTCTTGTTACAGCACTTGCTGAATATTGCCATATTACAAAATTAGAAGGTAAAATATTTAGCGAAGACCAAATACAATACACTCTACTACCTAAGCTAACAGACTTTACAATGATAGTGGTGCATTGGGACATTGCCTACACAGCCAACGAACATAGCGACTATAACGCTGTAAAAGCGTGGGGCGTATATGAAAACAACTTTTATCATATAGACTGTTATGTAAAACAATCTACTATGAAGCAAGCAGTAGCTTGGATGTGTGATTTTAAAAAGAAACTACCAACAGGCACTAATATAGTATTTCAATACGAATCACAGTTTTGGAATGGTGAGGTAGAGAGAGCAATCGAAGAAACAGAGGATGAATATGGCATTTATTTAAACCTTATAAAGGTACAAGTTAGTGGAAATAAGTTAAGTCGTATTATTACAATGCAACCTTATTACCAAAATTCAAGGATATACTACAACGAAAAACTAAAGAGCCACAACGATACTCAAATAGGAATAATGCAACTATGTGCAATCGAACCCGGAAGCACGGAACACGATGATAGTCCGGATGCCGACCAACAAGCCATTAGCAAACTTGAATTATATACCAAGCCAAGACGTAGAGGCAACGGTAAAAGTTACAGAACCGGTAAAATGAAAATGAATCATGCAATACCTTAACAAAGAAGACTTAATCAGCGTTATCCAAGAGCGATTATTGGACGAAAGTGTCATTAACCAAGCCAATGATACATCAGTGGTCGCTATGATACTGATAAGATATTTGCAACACCGCCATTGCGTAACGGTGTATTGGTTCAAGCTATTGCCCAAATAGTGGCATATCGTGCAGTGCGTAGAAATGCAGCTCGTAAAGTTCCGGGAGACTTAAAAGACTTGTACGATGAAGCTGTAACAATGCTGAATAACATTCAAAAAGGCAGCACCCAATTAAAAGGATTGCCCGAACCGACTGCGAGTAATGGTGGAGATGGCACAACATCAGCCCTGTTATATGGTAATAATACGGATAAAGATAATTTCATTTAAACACTATTTAAACGATGAGCATATTTACCAACATAGAACAATTTGTATTAAGCAGAGTAAAACCAAGTAGCCTATTTGCTGAATATTACAAGCGTACCGACAAAAAAGCAAATTATAAACAACAAGCAACAGCCTACGAAGCCAAAGAAATAAAAGATTGGAAAATGTCAGTAATGGCAGCTACTGACCCCGAAAATCCAAGACGAGGGGAATTAATGCGTTTTTACCAATCGCTTAAATTGGATAACCATTTATCCAGTGTAATAGATACAAGGATTTTGCGTGTACAACGCTCATCCTTTAAAATCCTGAATGAAAAAGGAGAAAAAAATGAGCAATTAAAAGAACTATTGGAGCGACCTTGGTATGAGGATTTAGTCCGTTTGGTGTTGCTTAAAAACTTTCAAGGCACAACTCTAATAGAAATGTTTGATACCGATACTAATGGCGAATTGGAACGTGTAACAGAAATACCACAATCCAACTTTATAGCAACTCAAGGTATTGTTGTAAACGAAGAATGGGATACAACGGGCGTTTCTTATAAAGAAGGTCGTTTATCGGATTATTATTTGCAAGTAGGCAGTGATTATGAATTGGGTATGTTTAATGAATTAGCTATGATTGTATTGGCTAAAAAATTAGGCTTAGGCTCTTGGATGAATCATTTTGCTGTTTTAGAAGGTAACGAAAAGGTTGATTTACCCACCAATAATAATTTGGATGGATATCGTTCTTTCCAAGCTCTTAACAGTTTTGCTGATGCTCAAATTAGTAAGCGTGTGTTAGGCGGTACAGCATCAACCGATGAAAAGAGTTTCACAGGTGCTGCAGAAGTTCAAGAACGAGTAGCACAAGACAGATACGAGGCAGACAAGCTACTGTTTAAATACTATTTCAATACCCATATACGCCACAGATTAACAAAAATAAGTAGTGTATATTCTGAGTTTGCTAATCATACTTTGGAGTGGGACAATCAAGAAACCTTAGCGATTAAAGATTACATTGATGGTGTACAGAAATTATCTGGAGTATTTGAGTTTGATGTAGAAGAAATCAAAGCGCGTACAGGCTTACCAATTATCAGAACTAAACAAACAACTGAACCAAAGCCAACCACTGAAAAAAAAAAGACTGAACCAACAGCAGAACCAAACGCACAATTAAGATATGCACCTTACCATTATGATGTAGGGGCTTATTATTCTATTAATGCAGCCACTTGGGATGCTGCCATAGAACGTCTTGCAAATCAAATCTACAATGGCGAAGTAAAACCTGCAGACCTCGACCGTGATTTGGTATTGAAGAATTATGCTGCTTTTAATAAAGCTGCTGAAACAGGCTATGGAAGTGATTACTATGATAAACCTATTTGCAAAAAAACAAGAGATAATTTATTACATTATTCCGGGGCTAAGAGTTACAATTTAATGCAACGTTTAGAAGCATTAAAAGCAGAAAGTAAAGACAAAGCTGATTTTACAGCTAAGGCAAAAAAACTCGTAAACTTGCATAATGATACTTGGTTGGATACAGAAAAACAATTTGTATCAAGAAGTGCAGAAGTAATGAAAGATTGGGAAACATTTCAAGCCGATAAAGATTTGTATCCTAATTTAACATACCGTACAATGGGCGATGATGATGTTCGTGATAGTCATCAGAAGCTAAATGGGGTTACTAAAAGTGTAGATGACCCTTATTGGTTAATTTACACCCCACCATGCGGAGATAAGTGCAGATGTCGTTTAGAACAAACAACAAGTCCTATAACACCGGACAAAGAAACCCCTAAAATCAAAATAGAAGAAAGATTTGCACATAATCCGGCAACAGATGGCAAGATACATACATCTGATAATGTATATCAAAAGAATGTACCACAAAAAGATTTTCATAAAATGCGAGAAAACACGGAACTACATAAACAGTATATACCTTATAATACAAGTATTGAAACGGAAGGTGGTACAGTATATATAAATGATTTTGCCGACCAATCCGATTTAAAAGAAAACATTAAAGCTGCTAAAAAAATAGCTGTCTTTTTAGAAAAAGATATTTATATACGTCACCACATTGATGGAGGTAAAGCTCCTAACAGAAAAAATCCGGAGTTAGGTATTGGAACTAAAAACAAATTTGGTGATTTAAAAAGCTATGATGGTAAAACCAAGTTTACCAATTTTATCAAGAACGCTTTTAAGTCAGCTAACAAACAAGCGGCTGAATATATAGTCTTAGACATAAGTCAAGCAACTGACCTTACTGATTTAGAAAGAACTTGTAAAGGTTCCGTAAAAAACAGAAACCGCCATATTAAAAAGGTCGTATTCATCATGAAATCAAAAACAACCTTACTTACAAGACAACAAATACTACAAGGAGACTTTAGTATAATAAAGGCAAAAGAGTAGCAACAATGTTACTACTCTTTTGGGAGGTTAACAGCGCGTAGCTGAGAACCGTTTGAGTTGCAAAGGTACAATTTTATTTAATTTAACCAATAAAGAATGTCAGAAATTAAAATACCGGACTTTTCTAAAATAGCAAAAGACATCAAAAAAGATGCGTCACGTATTGCTGCTACAGAGTCTGTGAAGTTTTTTCAAGATAGTTTCCGAAAAGGAGGTTTTACAGATACTTCTTTTGTCGCTTGGAAAGAAACCAATAATCCATTATCCGGGAAAAAGACAATGTATAAACATGGCGTATTAATGGGAGCTATACGCAAAGTCTCGGAATCTGACAGTAAAATTGTTATCGAAAACAATGCCAATCATTCAGAGATACATAACAATGGTGGTTATATTACAGTAACCGCACAAATGAAAAAATATTTTTGGGCAAAGTATTACGAATTTGCAGGAAAGGTAAAAAAAAACAAAAGAGGTAGAATGTCTCAAGCAAAAGCCAATTTAAAAGTAAACGCTAAGGCAGAATTTTGTAAGCGTATGGCATTAATGAAAGTAGGCGCACGTATTAAAATACCACAACGCCAATTTATGGGACACAGTACCATTATGATGAAAGACTTTGAGAAACTTTGGCAGGGACAAGTAGAATTAAGATTTAAACAGCATTTAAACGATAAGTAATTATGGAGTTTTGGGATGATTTATACATAGAATTAGCCGAAAAGATAACGGGATTAAATATTGTAGGAACAGTTGATAATATACAAGAACTAAGCAATGTAACAAACCCCAAAGACAGGGATTGTTACATCGTAAAATCTGAAAATGAAAATATTTATAGATATAATCTAAAAACAAGCCAATTTGTAAATACTAATCAAACAGAAGCAGGTGGGCTAAAAAAAATACGGTGGGTTGATTTATGGCATGAGCAAATAAACTACCTCACAACAGAATTGCCATTTCCAACGCCTGCAGTATTCTTGGCTTTTAATGCTGTAGATATTGCAGATCTCTCACTATTGGCACAAGATGTAAACACACAGGTAGATTTTTACCTGTTTTTTGAAACATTATCAGATACTTATATGGGTTCCTACAATCAAGGTTCCACATTAGAGTTTTTGAAACAATTAACGGAACTACACAAACTATTCCATGGCACAGATGGCGAAAATTATTCAGAAATGCGTAGAGTGGACTTAAAACGCGAAGATAGTGGAGATGCCGGGAATTTATATCGCATCAGCTTTCAATGTATGGTATATGATAACAGTGCAAGCAAGCAATATGAAGACACAACGATTAATGACATATCTATTCAAAAAGGTCAGAGACCTATTGAGAATATTTCTAATGCTTTTGATGTTGATTTTTCTTAGTTAAAAGGCTTTCATAATAGGCATTGTTATCTTTATTGTAAAAGATACGTGAATATATATAATTAGCATCAAGAAAAAAATGATTGTTGGATAATTCGTCAAGAACATCGTCCATTCTTTTTCTTTGCTTGTCATAAAGCTCATAGAACTTATCTACAATAGCTTTATCCCTTTTTGCTATTAAATCATTCCTTCGTGCCATATCTGTATGCAAAGGAATAAAAAAAACAGGTCTGATTTAAATATTTTCTTGACAAATATTGTAACCTATTTTTGTAACTTTCATTGTAACCTATTCGCTATTTTCGTAAAATAATAGAAGAAAAAGAAACATTTATTGTTATTTTATTTAAGCAAATAGTCTTATAAAGCATCTATTATAAAATCAATTAATTAGGTTAATTATAGTAGCGTTTAATCGTTATCGTACAAATTAAAGCTAAATATAAGTAAAATTAAAGCTATTGTACTATATGTTTAGTAATATTTGAGTGTTAATACCTCTATAAATATTTAAATAACAAATTATTACCATTATTTCTTATTGTAACCTTTTTTTACACTATTCCTAATGCCCCTTTTATTCCACAGGGTTTAAACCCTGTGGAGAATATAAAGTGCTTAGTGTAACTTCGGGTGTTCCTATATGACTTTTGAAAATTATAAAAATATAAACATATGAAAAACATAATTGTAATACTTTTGGCAACTACATTTATTTTAAGTTCTTGCACACCGGAGGAGGATTTAATAAACCGCGAAATAAATATTATTCCGAAACCGCAAGAAATTTTGCGACAAAACGGAAGTTTCACTTTAAACAAACACACAACTATTTGCTATTCCGGAAATAAAGCACTTAAAGAAACGGCAAATTTCCTCAAAAAAACATTAGAATTGTATGGCAAAAAAGCTGTGTTGAAAAGAACCGGCGAGACTAAGGATGCAAATAGTTCCATTATACTAAAAATAGATACCGCCGCAAACATGCAAGCGGAAGCCTACAAACTTAGGATAGGCAAAAAAAATATTGAGATTATTGCCGGTGATGCAGCCGGGATTTTCTATGGTTTTCAATCATTAAAGCAACTTTTGCCTGCCGACTATTCGGCAAAAAACATTGTTTTGCCCTTGCTTGAAATCAATGATGCGCCGCGTTTTGAATGGAGAGGCATGCACCTTGATGTTTGTCGCCATTTTATGCCTGCCGCATTTGTAAAGAAATACATCGACTATATTGCAGCAATGAAAATGAACCGTTTTCATTGGCATTTGACCGAAGACCAAGGTTGGCGAATAGAAATAAAAGCCTATCCGAATTTAAGCAAAAAAGGTGCTTGGCGCAGTGAAACTCGTATCGGGCATGCAGCCGACACCATTCAAAAATATGACGGCACAAAACACGGAGGTTTTTATACGCAAGAGGAAATAAAAGAAATTGTTGCCTATGCCCAAAAACGCCATGTCAGCGTGATTCCCGAAATAGAAATGCCCGGACATGCACAAGCAGCCATTGCGGCTTATCCTTTTTTGGGCTGTACGGAAGACCGTGTTGATGTGTGGACAAATTGGGGTGTTTCGCCTTATATCTATAACTTAAAAGATACAACTTTTGCTTTTTTGGAAACGGTATTAAGCGAAGTCTTTGATTTATTTCCCGGCAAATATGTGCATATAGGCGGCGACGAAGCGATTAAAGAGCAATGGATTGAATCTAAGGAAATTCAAAACAAGATAAAACAACTCGGCTTAAAAAACGAGCATGAATTGCAAAGTTACTTTATTAAACGTATTGAAAAATTCGTAAATTCGAAAGGGAAAACAATCATTGGTTGGGACGAGATATTGGAAGGCGGTTTGGCACCCAATGCCGTAGTTATGTCGTGGCGCGGTACCGAGGGCGGTATTGCGGCAACAAAAGCCGGACATTATGTGATTATGTCGCCCGGCAGTCACTGCTATTTCGACCATTATCAAAGCAAAAATACGCAAAACGAACCGCTTGCCATTGGAGGGTTTACAAATACCGAAAAGGTTTATTCCTTTGAACCGATGCCCGAAGAACTTTCTGCCGACAAGCAAAAATATATTTTAGGAGCACAAGCAAATGTTTGGACAGAATATATTTTATCTCCCGAACATGTTGAATATATGATTTTTCCGCGCATGTTAGCACTTGCCGAAGTGCTTTGGACCAAGCCCAAATTAAAAGACTACGAAAATTTCTGCCTCCGTCTTCAAGCATATAAAAAAATATTAGACCGAGAGAAGATTAATTATCGAGCATTTTAAGCCGAGAATAAAGTCTTTAACAATTTTCAGCTCTCAATTCTTCCAACTTAATTAACGTGAGGGCTGCACCGTTCAAAAAGGTTAGCTATTTGGTTTTACTTTTCCAAAAGTCTCGAAATGCGGGTTAAGCCGGCTTAATGTGTTTCCGGAACACGTCCTTTTTTATAAACTCAATATTGCTTCCATGATATAAATTGCATAAAGCAATAATAATAAGTATCCGAATATTTTCCCGACTTTCCATTTGCTTAAAAGAAAGAAAACGAGCAAAACAACAATGGATGCGCTCAAATAATAAACCGATTCCGTAATGTTTTCGGTTTGTATGGCAAGCTTTTGTCCGGATATAATGGTGATCAGTAAAAAAGGCAAACCTAAGCCCACTAAAATATCAAAAATATTTGAACCCACCGCATTGCTTACAGCCATTTCGCTTCTGCCTTTTTTTGATACGATTGCCGAAGATATTAAATCCGGCACCGAAGTTCCGGCAGCAAGTATCGTAAGGGCAATAATGGTTTCCGAAATTTCTAAAATATGCGCAATCTCTACGGCACTTTCAACCAAAAGCCAACTTATTCCGGCAATAGACGCAATGGAAATAAAAAATACCGGGAGATAATATTTTAGCGGGGGGAAAATCAAGCCTATAAGAAAGTCTATGGGGCGTAGAATTTTGACTATAATATACTTTTTAGGCTTCGTTTTATTTTTGTCGGGTTTTTCTTCAAGATTATTCTCACTTGTGTCAGGCTTAAAAAATTTGTGCCATTTTATAACGGCAATAACATACAGAACATATACAAGCAATAAGCTGCCGGCTTCATAAATGCTGATATTCCCGTCAAGCAAAATAATTAGAAGCAAAAAGACGGATACAGCATAAAAAAATAAATCGCGCAAAACGCCTTGTTTTGGAATTACGGCTTTTTTTATAACTGCAGACACTCCTATGATTACGAGTAAATTAAAAAGTGCAGAGCCGACAATGTTTCCTACGCCTACTGCTTCGTGATTTCCGGGACGAAACACAGCAAAAAGAGCCACAAAAAGCTCCGGTGCACTGGAGCCTACCGCCATTAAGGTTGCTCCGGCAGCATCATCAGACATTTTCAATCGTGCTGCAATTTTGTCTAATGACGGAACAAAAAAATCATCAACTATTTTTGCCAGCAAATAGAATGAAAGCAGCAAAATAAACAAATATGCAAAAATCATAAACTTTTAATTTTCTTTAAATAACATTTTAATCCGCATCCTTATCTTCAATACTATTTTGCGGTCATCAAAGTTTTCGTGCGAAATTTTTTGAACTGAGCTTTGAACTTTAATCAAATTTTTTAATGATGTCGGTAATTTCCCTTACTTTATTATCCAATAGTTCTTTTGACTTTGCTTCTACAAGCATTCTCAAATAAGGTTCGGTATTGGAAGGGCGAATATTAAACCACCAATCGGGGTATTCGACGCGGTAGCCGTCAAAATCATAAAATGCCGAAGGGATCTCTTTTTCCAAATAAAAATCTTTAACGGCATTCATGGCCTCTTTTTTCTTTTCAAGTTTAAAGTTTATTTCACCGGAATTTTCATAAGCCGCAATTTTTGAAATCATTTGCGAAAGGCTGATTCCTTTTTTCTTGTTCTCGGCAATAACACTCAAAAATATAAAACATGCCAGAAGTCCCGAATCCGAATAATAAAAATCACGAAAATAATAGTGCCCGGCAAGTTCGCCTCCGAATACACCGTCAATTTCACGCAGTTTTAAAGCAGCATAAGCACGTCCCACGCGCCACATATTCATCTCAAAACGATTACCCACATATTCGGCAACCGCTTTTGAGGTTCGTATATCTTGCAAAAATTTGCCCGATTCGCCTTTATAATAATCCGCCAAAACGGCAATCATTAAATCCGGAGAAATAAAGTTGGCATGTTCATCAACAAACATAACACGGTCTGCATCACCGTCAAAAATAACGCCCACATCCGATTGCTCTTTTTTTACCAGAGCTTGCAAATCTTTAATATTTTCGGGCACTAAGGGGTTTGCCTCATGGTTCGGGAAGGTGCCGTCAAGCTCATCAAAGAGCCAAGTCGGAGCATCTCCGAGCAGGTCTTTAATTAATAAACTTGCCATTCCGTTCGAGCAATCAATGGCAACATTCAGTCCCGATAAATCAGGAACATAGGATTTTAAAAATGTTAAATATTCCTCTTTTTGCACATAGGGTTTTATGCTGCCTCGTTTTTGACGAATAATAACCTCTTCATTTTTCATCATGGTTTCCAATTCTTTAAGCCCGCTGTCATATCCTACGGGCAAAGCATTGGTACGCGAAATTTTCATGCCGTTGTACTCTTTCGCATTGTGCGAAGCCGTAATCATTACCGATGCGTCAAAATGGTGTTTTGCCGTAATAAAATAAACCATAGGCGTAGTGGCAAGCCCCATATCATAAACATCCGCGCCCGCATCGTTGATGCCTTTGCTTAAATGCTCAAAAATTTCGGGAGACGAAACCCGCACATCTCTTCCGACTAAGATACGGTCGGTTTTTAATAATTTCGGCAAAAAATATCCGATTTTGTATGCGTCGTTTTTATCAAAATCTGTATTGTAAACACCTCTAATATCATAGGCATGAAATGCTTTCATAAGTTATTTTTTTTGAATTGAAGTACAAAGGTATTATTTTTTATATCAGATGCGATATTTAAGCCGAATTATTATCTTCGATGCTACTTCGATATCATTAAACCTTCGTAATGAGGGCTGCATATACAATAAAATAAGTGATAAGGCGATTGAGGCATCCGTAAAGATGTGGCTAATGCTCCTTATTAAACAAAGTATCTTATTTTGATTTAGTTCCTGACCAAAATAGAACTACTTGGTGAATAATTCGGGTTAATGCAAATTGGTCTTATTTTTGCAGGTTTCTAAGGTTGAACATGGTTAATTTAATTATATTTAAATATATATGATTAGTTGTGAATTGCTTTCATTTATAAATCATTTGTTCGTTTAGAGCATAAACCTCCCCATTTTCATGCAGAATATGGGGAGGTAATAACTCTGACTTGCTTCGAAAATTGATATTATGCAATATTTTATGCTTTAAAGAATATAACTTTTAAATCATTTTCTTCTCCGAACTTCCTAAAAAAAATCAATATTCCGGACAATTTATCATTGAAATTAATTATATTTGCATTATAAAACAAATTAAAATTAACTAAAATATCTCAATTATGATTAAGAAAATAATAACTTTTGTTGCAATTGTAATTTTTGCTTCAAGCAGTGTTTTTGCACAACAATTTGATAAAGGCGATAAAGCCTTAAATCTTGGTATTGGTATGGGCTGGTCAACTTATAATATAAGCCTTTCTCCGATTCCTTCGTTTAACGGCTCTTTTGAAGCCGGAATTCTTCAATTCCCAAATGTCGGAACAATTGGCGTGGGCGCTTTTGCAGGATTTCGATTTTCGCCATATTCCGGAGGTAAATATACCAATACGATCATAGCTGCTCGAGGCGTATTCCATTTCCAATTCTTCGACACCTCGAATTTTGATTTATATGCAGGATTACATACGGGTCTCGGCTATACTGTTTGGAATTATGATAATTCTTATATTTCAAACAGTACAGATACTTATTTCGTTGATGATGTATTTGTCGGCGCACGTTGGATGCCTAAAAAGAATCTTGGCTTTTTTGCCGAATTAGGCTACGGAATTTCTTACTTAAAAGCCGGAGTAGCGTTGAAATTCTAAATAAAAACATTATACGAACATACAAAAAAGGCTGTCCGAAAAGGGCAGCTTTTTTTATGTAAATATTTGCCGTACTATAAGCTTTGCTTTCAAACCCCTCGAAGAAATTATAAGAATACCCCCCCAAAAAGTGTATCCAAAAAGCAATAAACTACCGGAAACATATTAATCCAATTATAATTCCAAAGATTATTCCCAATTTTTTCATTCGATTTTAAATTAAAGCACGCAACACTCATTGGTGTATGTCGTGAGCATTTTTTTTGCAAATACGGGTCAGAAAAATGTGCCGTAACCCGCATTCTTCACCATTTAAATGGAATATGTTTATGCCATTTTCACACTTCATTTGTATAGATTTTTCCATTCTTCCGGAATTTTTGCGATTTTATCGTTTGCTTTCGGTTTATGAATTGGCTTGTTTATTGGTCTTAATTTTAAGCTACCTTCTTTTAATTTTTCAATCCTTTCATTTGCAATATTAACGTATTCTTTTTCTTTTTCGATTCCTACCGAATTTCTATAATTTTTTAAAGAAGCAATTGCTGTTGAACCAACACCTGCAAAAGGGTCTAATACCCAACTATCTTTATTTGTAAGAGCCAAAACACATCTTTCGACTAATTCAACAGGGAACTGAGCCGGATGTGCTGTTTTTTCCGGGTGATTTGATTTTACATTTGGGATATTCCACAATCCGGTTTCCCAATCCTTAATAATAATTTCCCATATGTCAGACGGGTTTTTACCTTTTGGATTACCTGATAACTGACCTTTTTTACTTCCCTTAAAATGTCGCTTACCCGGATATTTAGCAGGGATACGAACATCATCTAAATTAAAAATATAATCATCTGTTTTTGTAAACCAAAGTAAAGTCTCATATCGTCCGGAAAATCTATTCCTTGCATGCAATCCATGCCCAAAATGCCAAATTATTCTATTTCTTAACTTTAATCCTGATTTTTTAAATATTTGATAATAAAAAACATCAAGAGGAAAAACTTCACCTTTTTCAACATAACTCCCAACCTGCCAACAAATACTACCATTATCACTTGTAACTCTCACAAGCTCTTTGATAACTTTCTCTTGAAAGTCTAAATACTTTTCAATTGAAGTCTTTGTTTCATATTCTTTTCCGACATTGTATGGCGGTGAAGTAATAATCAAATCAAATCTTCCATTATCCATTTTCTTAAGATGCTTCAATGTATCACCAAGTATTATTTCAGATGTATTCGGATACATATATCTATAAATTCGCTTATTATTTTACTTTTATTATAAAAAACTCTCATTAAAGTTAAAACAAAGATATTTCTTTAAATGATCAGAATAAAATCTTTTTCTAACAAAATTGTTCATTGCTATGCAGTTTCTCAGCATAAAGCACAACACTCTTGATGTATGTCGTGAGCATTTGTTTTTTGCAAATACGGGTCAGAGAAATCTGCCGTAAACAAAAATACAAAATTTTCCGGAAAGCAGAAATAATTCATTGATTTTTTAAACCAAAAAGAGAAAAAGGTAAGATAAACAACCGGCTTTTTATGTTTATCAAGACTTATTCGACAAGAACAATTAATCGGAAATCAAATAGGTGCCAAGTGTTAGAGCCGGTTATAAATATTTATTGTGTGTAATATATTCCTCAATTATTTTGTTAAAATAGTCAGGGTTGTCAAGGTTAGCAAAATGCCCAACCCCACCCATTTCTTGCAGTTCAAAATTTCCACGATTCTTAAATTCTCTAATTGTAGTATTTATCACATTATTAATTTCTTTATCCTTTTCTCCTTTTATTATCATACAAGGGGTTTTAGATTTTTTAATGACTTCTAAGTAATCAAAGTTTGCTAAAATTGGAATGAAGCTAAGTATCGTTGCCTTTTCTGCTTTAAGCATCATCTCTTTTATCTTAGCCTTCGATTCATTTGTTTGTCCTGCAATTTTTGACAAATTACCTCGCATAGCAGGTGTTATTATTTTATGTAAAAATTTCATAACTCGCAAGGCTATACTAGATGTATTCAATTGACCCGTTGTACCATATATTGTTATAGTCTTTAAAACATTGGGGCTGATTTTCAAAATCTCAAGTCCAACATTTCCCCCCATTGAGTTTCCGACATAATGAACTTTTGATATATCTAAGTAATCTAATAAAGTAGTAATGTCATTTGCTATTTTGTACAATTCAACATCAGTGCTCGTTAATGCGTGAGTTAATAAGGTGTTGCCGTGACCACGAAGGTTCACTGACAAAACCTTGAATTTTTCACTAAAATATCTTTGCTGAAATTCGAACTGAGAAAGATTAGCTCCCAATCCATGAACAAATAATATTACTTCCGAATTCTCTTCTCCGTTTAAAACGTATTCTATCGTGATATTTTCTATTTGTATACTCTTTGTCATTTTTTTGTGTCAAAAAATAAGTCTTATGCAAATAATCTTTTTTTTATTAGATACAACACTCTGGATATAAGCCATGAGCATTTATTTTTTGCAAATACGGGTTAGAGAAATGTGCCGTAAACAAAAATACAAAATTTTCCGGAAAGCAGAAATAATTAATTGATTTTTTAAACCAAAAAGAGAAAAAGGTAAGATAAATAACCGGCTTTTTATGTTTATAAAAACTTACTCGACAAATACAACTAACTAACAATCAGGCGGAAGTTTGTACCGTGGGGCGTTTTTTCTATTTATCTTTTTTATCACTAAGTTCAAGTTTCCAATAGTTAAGGAGTAGGCTTATTTAATTTCCCTCTTTATTAAATAATAGTTTATAATTGCAAACAATAGTAGTATGGATCCAGTATAATAGGCACAATAATGAGCATTATCGTTCATAATAAAAGCGAATAAACTTCCTCCTACGACCAATAAAGAAGCCAATATCAAATATGATTTCATTTTATACGCATAAATGAAAGGCAAATAATGAGCACCGATAATTATAGTCAATGCAGGAAAAAACAAGTTTATATTTTCCTTTGCAAGTAGAAATATTAACGGGAAA
>PDWI01006843.1_pt1 | contig 14155 bp, 11 predicted proteins | sample 1430891 | NCBI WGS metagenome assembly PDWI01 (sample SAMN01162508, study PRJNA174530) | Oral metagenome, whole genome shotgun sequencing project. | biome: Marine environment; feature: Marine mammal; material: Swab sample of the gingival sulcus; isolation source: swab sample of gingival sulcus...
CCTGAACCTGCCGGAAAGTGTGGAGATGGTCATGCCGGGCGATAACGTGAAGATCTCCGCCGAGCTGATCACCCCCATCGCCATGGAAAAGGAGCTTCGTTTTGCCATCCGCGAAGGAGGCCGCACCGTGGGCGCCGGCGTCGTCTCCAATATTATTGAGTAATCAGTGAAGGAGTGGTGATCCCGTGAGAGTAAACGTGACACTCGCCTGTACCGAGTGCAAGCGGCGCAATTATATGACGACAAAGAACAAGCGTACGACTCCTGACAAACTGGAGTTCAGTAAATATTGTCGTTTCTGCCGGAAGCATACGCCGCACAAGGAGACCAAGTAGGCCGGCGGTGAATTTTGCCGGCATGCGGATCGCATCCGGATCGCATCCGGGTGATGGTGAATGAGGGGGGGGCGACGGTATTTCCCGAGACGGGCGCCGGTTTCCCCCCTTTTTGCCGCGCGAAAATCGCGGTGATCTGTATTGCCCGGTATTCTCTGTATTGTCTGGGGGAAAAATGGGACGGTTGCAACGCAAGAAAAGCCCCGCGAAAAAGAAAAAAACGGTGGACGCGCCGGTGGCTGTGGCCGAAGACGCCAAAGATCTGGCGAGCAAGACCAAATCGACGCCTCCGGCACGGCCGCAACGGAAGAAATCCGTCGCGGCCGAACCGGAAAAAGAGAATTTTGTTACTAGAAGCATGCAGTTTCTCCGGGAAGTAAAGGTGGAACTCAAACGGGTGACATGGCCTTCCCGGAAGCAGACCATCGGCTCCACTGTGGTGGTTCTTTTCGTGGTCATGGTGGTGTCTTTGTTTCTTGGCGCGGTGGATGCCGGTTTATCGGGCCTGATTCGCCTGGTATTGAACTGAAGGTGGCGGAAGGGGGAAGAAGCATGGCGCTGGAATGGTATGTGATTCATGTGTATTCGGGCTTCGAAGGAAAGGTGAAACAAAGTCTGGAGGACCGGATCGCATCTTCCCCTCATGCGGATAAATTCGGCCGGATCGTGGTGCCGACGGAACAGGTCGTCGAGCTGGTCAAGGGAAAGAGAAAAACCTCATCCCGAAAATTTTATCCGGGATATATCCTGGTGGAAATGACACTGGACGAAGGCACCTGGCATATAGTGAATAATACCGACAAGGTCAGCGGCTTTCTCGGCGGACGGGAAAAGCCCATGCCCATCACCGGGGAAGAAGCCCAGCGGATTCTGAACCGGATGGAAGACGGAAATGTCAAGCCCAAGCCCAAGTATTATTTTGAAGAAGGCGATGAGATCCGTGTGGTGGACGGTCCGTTCACCAATTTCAACGGCACTGTGGAAGAGGTGAATCCGGATAAAGGAAAAATTCGGGTGCTGGTAAGCATTTTCGGCCGGTCCACTCCGGTGGAGCTCGAATTCGTGCAGGTGACCAAATTATAGGTCCGCCAGATTATTGGATCGAATGATGCGCCCGGATAGCGGGCGGGACGGTTCCTCCGTCATTTCCCGGCGACAGAGGCCGGATGAGATGTGGAGAAACGGTCCGGGAAATTTCAGGAGATTTCGATGGCAAAGAAGGTAGTCGGTCAGATCAAGCTGCAGGTGGCGGCGGGAAAGGCGAATCCGTCTCCGCCCATTGGTCCGGCGCTGGGTCAGCACGGCGTCAATATAATGGATTTTTGCAAGGCATTCAATTCCCGCACCGCGGATCAGGACGGAATGATCATTCCGGTGGTGATCACGGTGTTTCAGGATAAATCCTTTTCTTTTATCACCAAAACGCCGCCGGCGGCGGTATTGCTGAAAAAGGCCGCCCAGGTTGCCAGGGGTGCGGCTGATCCGAAACGAGATCGGGTCGGCAGGGTGACGCGGAAACAGGTGGAAGAGATCGCCCGGGTCAAAATGCCGGATTTGAACGCCTACGACCTTGAGGCGGCCTGCAGTATCATCGCGGGAACAGCCAGGAGCATGGGGATAGAGGTTACGGCTTGATCGGCCTCTCCGTCCGGTTTTACCGGCGGCGGTTGCTGAAAGGCAGATAAGGAGCAGGAAAAGAAAATGCCGAAGCGGGGTAAGAAATACAGGGAAGCAAAAACCAGAATAGCCAGCCCGGAAACCGTTCCGTTCGCGGACGCCGTCCGTCAGGCGCTGGAGGCGTCTTACGCCAGATTTGATGAGACATTGGATATCGCCGTTAAACTGGGCGTTGACCCCCGTCATGCCGATCAGATGGTGCGCGGTACGGTCGTATTGCCCAACGGTATCGGAAAGGATGTCCGTGTGCTGGTTTTTGCCAGGGGCGAAAAGGAAAAGGAAGCCAGTGACGCAGGCGCCGATTATGTGGGCGGTGATGATCTGGTGGCGAAAATCAAGGAAGGCTGGTTTGATTTTGACAAGGCGGTGGCCACCCCGGATATGATGGGCGTGGTGGGCAAGATCGGCCGGATACTTGGTCCCAGAGGCCTGATGCCCAATGCCAAAACCGGTACGGTCACCTTTGACGTCGCCAGGGCGGTAAACGAGCTGAAGGCGGGGAAAATTGATTTCCGGGTGGAGAAAGCAGGGATCGTCCATGCGCCCATGGGGAAAAAATCCTTTGGTCCGGAAAAGCTGGTCGAGAATATCGTGGCGTTCCTGGAAACCGTCATTCGCCTGAAACCGGCGGCCAGCAAGGGCACCTATATGAAAAGTATCGCGGTTTCCACCACCATGGGACCGGGTGTCCGGGTGGATATGGGAACCATCAGGGATTTTGTGAAATAATCGGATATTCCGTTTTTGGCCCGGTGTGTCGGGCCCATATATCCTGTCTAAGACTGCGGGTGTGTCCGGATCTTCCGGACGCTTAATGGCGCCGCCGGCCCGCCGAGACGGATGGAATTGATGCCGTGGCGTTATCCGGCGGATCATTGCCGAATCGACATCAATCACCTCCGCTGGTGGTTTCAGGATATCATTATAGAAGAAAGGAGGTGTTTGAGCGATGATAATTGATCGAAAGCAGGAAATCGTATCGGATATTCACGAGAAGTTTGAAAAATCCAAAATTGTGATTGCCACGGATTATAAAGGACTTGACGTGGCGGCCATGACGGATCTTCGCGCCAAACTCAGGGAGGCCGATATTGAATACCGGGTCGTCAAGAATACCCTGCTGGTGCGGGCGGCCAGGGATACAGGCGCGGAATCGCTGATCGACAGCTTCAAGGGACCAACGGCCATTGCCATGAGTTTTGATGATCCGGTGGCGCCGGCAAAGGTCTTGACGGAGTTTGCCAAGGAAAATGGCAAGCTCGAAATCAAGTCTGCCGTCATGGAAGGAAAAATGCTGGATCTGGATGGCGTCAAGGCTCTGTCGTCCCTTCCGCCCAGGGACGTTCTGCTGGCGCAGGCGCTGTCCACCATGAACGCGGTGTCCACATCCTTTGTCCGCCTGCTGAACGCGGTCCCCCAGAGTCTCGTGTATGCCCTGTCGGCGATCCGGGAGAAGAAAGAAAGCCCGGCTGCCTGAAGGCAGTTTCGAAAGATGAATTGATATTCCGTCCCCTGGCCCGTAGCGGCCGGAGTTTTTTACGTAATCCGGAGGAAAAAAATGGCTGAAATTACCAAAGACGATGTTGTCAAATATATTGAAAATATGACGGTCCTGGAACTGTCTGAATTCGTAAAGGAACTGGAAGAGAGATTCGGCGTTTCCGCCGCCGCTCCCGTGGCCGTGGCCGCCGCCGCCCCGGGCGACGCGGCCGTCGCCGTCGAGGAACAGACCGAGTTTGACGTAATCCTGACCACCCCCGGCGACAAGAAAATCGCCGTGATCAAGGAAGTGCGGGCCATCACGGGCCTGGGCCTGAAGGAGGCCAAAGAGCTGGTGGACAGTGCACCCAAGGCGGTCAAGGAGGGCATCCCGAAAGAGGAAGCCGATAAGATTGCCGAACAGCTGGAAGGCGCCGGAGCCCAGGTGGAGGTTAAATAAACCGGGCGCCGGGTTTTCCGCGCGGTTATCTTGTCAGAAAAATGGGGTACAATGCCGCATGGTTTTGTATCCCATTTTCGCCTTTTTAAGACTTTGACATAAATTGGAGATATTATGCCGGTTAAGCCTTTCATGGGTAAACGCTTCAGGAAAAATTTCGGAAAGATCCAGACGATCATCGATATCCCCGATCTCATTGGAATGCAGCGGGATTCCTACCGGCGTTTTCTGCAGTTGGACATCCCCTGGGAAGAGCGCACCCGACGCCGGGATATCGGGCTTCAGGCCGTGTTTAAATCGGTTTTTCCCATAAAGGATTTCTCCGGTGCCGCGATGCTGGACTTTGATTCCTATCGCCTGCAGATTCCCCCGGGAGGCGTGCTCCGGGAAGAGGAATTCGATCATCACGGTCCGCGCAAGGGACCGACGGACGAGGAATGTGTTCTTCGCGGCATGACCTATGAGCTGAAGGTTTATATCACGGTCCGGCTCGTGGTCTATGACGTGGACAAGGAATCCGGCATCTCCAGTATTCGCGATATCAAGGAACAGGAAATTTATTTCGGCACCATCCCGTACATGGCTGAAAAAGGCACCTTTATCATCAACGGGACGGAGCGGGTGGTGGTCAGCCAGCTCCACCGGTCCTCGGGCGTATTTTTCGACCATGACAAGGGCAAGACCCATTCATCGGGCAAGGTGATTTACTCTTCCCGCATTATCCCGGTGCGCGGTTCCTGGATTGATATGGAGGTCGATCCCAAGGATATCGTCAATATCCGGATCGACCGGCGGCGCAAATTCCCGATCACGCTCCTGTTCAAGGCCTTTGGCTATACCACTGAAGACCTGCTCACCTATTTCTATTCCACGGATACCATCCGGATTGAGGAAGACGGGCCCTGTAAACGGTTCCGGGAGGAGGCCTTTAAGGGACGCCGCGCCGGTAAGGACGTGGTGCATCCGGAAACCGGAGAGATCATCGTCAAGAAGGGCCGGATGTTCACACGCCGGGCCATGCGCACCATCCGCCAGGAAAATATCGAACTCATTCCCATGGAACTGGATGATGTGGTCGGCTCCGCCTTTGCTTCCGCGCTCCTGGATCCGGAAACGGGCGAGGTCATGGCCCCGGCCAACAGCCTGGTGGACGAGGAACTGCTGGAGCGGATGGCGGAAAAGGGCATCCGGGAATTCGATGTCTTGTTCATCGACGGCATGAGCGCCACGGACTGCATCCGCAAAACCCTTCTTCTGGACAAAGTGGACAGCAAGGAAGCCGCCCTTCTGGAGATTTATCGGCGGTTGCGGCCCGGCAATCCGGCCACCGTGGAAGTGGCCCAGGATTTTATCGACCACCTGTTTTTCAAAAGTTCCTATTACGATCTATCGGGCGTGGGCCGGATGAAAATCAACCTGCGCCTGGGGGTGGACACCCCTGTGGATGTCCGTACCCTGCGCAGGGAAGACATCCTTTTGACCACCCGAACCCTGGTGGAACTGCGCAATACCCAGGGCGTGGTGGACGATATCGACCACCTGGGCAACCGGCGCGTGCGTGCCGTGGGAGAACTTCTGGAAAACCAGTACCGTATCGGCCTGGTCCGGATGGAGAGGGCCATCAAGGAACGCATGGGCCTCCAGGAGGTGGACGCCCTCATGCCCCATGATCTGGTGAATCCCAAGCCCGTGAGCGCTGTGGTAAAGGAGTTTTTCGGCACCAGCCAGCTCTCCCAGTTCATGGACCAGACCAATCCGCTTTCGGAAACCACGCATAAACGGCGCCTCTCCGCTCTGGGGCCCGGCGGGCTGACCAGAGAACGCGCTGGATTTGAAGTCCGTGATGTGCATCCGTCTCACTATGGCCGTATCTGCCCCATTGAAACACCGGAAGGCCCCAATATCGGCCTGATTGTCTCTCTTTCCACCTTTGCCCGGGTCAATGAATACGGCTTTATCGAAACCCCCTACCGCCGGGTAAAAGATGCGACCGTGACCGACGAAGTGCGCCTGCTTTCGGCATTCGAGGAAAAAGAATATCCCATTGCCCAGGCCAATGCACCGGTGAATGAGAATAATGAATATGAACGGGCCATGGTGACATCCCGTGTTTCCGGTGAATTGATGATGGTGGAGCGGGAGAATATCGCGATGATGGATATTTCTCCCAATCAGCTGGTCAGCGTATCCGCCGGCCTGATTCCCTTTCTGGAGAATGATGATGCCAACCGGGCGCTGATGGGATCCAATATGCAGCGGCAGGCCGTGCCCTTGATGGTGACCTCCGCGCCCCTGGTGGGCACGGGAATGGAAAAGGTGGTGGCCCGCGATTCCGGCGTCACCGTGGTGGCCCGGCAGAACGGGGTGGTGCTGGACGTCGATGCTTCCCGTATCCTCCTGGAATATGATGTCACCGAGGGGCAGGGGCTGCAGATGGTCAAGCCCATCCGGCTGCGCAAATTCGTCCGGTCCAACCAGAATACCTGTTTCAACCAGCGGCCTATCGTGGCCAAGGGCGCCCGGGTGGCAAAAGGCGATATCATCGCCGATGGCCCGTCCACGGAAAGCGGAGAGCTGGCCCTGGGAAAAAATGTCACCGTGGCCTTCATGCCCTGGTGCGGATATAATTTTGAGGATTCCATTCTGGTCAGCGAGCGCCTGGTGCGTGACGGCGTCTATACCTCGGTGCATATTGAGGAATTCGAGGTCATGGCCCGGGATACCAAGCTGGGAAAGGAAGATATCACCCGTGATATCCCCAATGTCGGAGAAGAGACCCTGAAAAACCTGGATGACAGCGGTATCGTCCGTCTGGGGGCCGAGGTGCGTTCCGGCGATATTCTGGTGGGAAAGGTGACCCCCAAGGGAGAAACCCAGCTCTCCCCGGAGGAAAAATTGCTGCGGGCAATTTTCGGGGAAAAGGCCGGGGACGTGAAGGATACCTCCCTGCGGGTGCCGCCGGGCATTGACGGCATTGTGATTGATGCCAAGGTCTTTTCCCGGCGGGGAATTGACAAGGACGACCGCACCCGGCTCATTGAGGATCAGGAAATTGAGGCCCTCGAAAAGGACAAGGATGATGAGCTGGCCTACCTGGACCGGTCGGTGAAACGGCTTCTGACGCGGATACTCGACGGGGAGGAATGCCTGAGCCATCTGAAAAAGGGCAAGCGGATTCTCATCCAGAAAAATACGCCCATCACCGGGGAGGTGATTGACGGCGTGGGAGAGGTGTCCACGCTGGAGGGGATCGTCCTGAAAGACGCGGATCTGACGGAGCGGGTCCATGATATTCTGGAGCGCTACAAAACGGAATGCGATCAGTGCCGGGAGAATTTCGACCAGAAGGTCAGCCGGTTTGAAAAAGGGGATGAACTGCCGCCGGGCGTGATCAAGATGGTCAAGGTGTATGTGGCCATGAAACGCAAACTCTCCGTGGGGGATAAAATGGCCGGGCGCCACGGAAACAAGGGCGTGGTGTCCCGCATTCTGCCCGTGGAAGACATGCCCTATTTTGCCGACGGCCGGGCCGTGGACATGGTGCTCAACCCCCTCGGGGTTCCCTCCCGCATGAATGTGGGTCAGATTCTTGAAATCCATCTGGGGCGTGCCGCCAAGGTTCTGGGAGAGCAGATCTCCGATCTGCTGGATCAGAAAAGAACCGGCGATCTTCGGGAGAAGGTCAAGCGGATTTTTTCGGGCAGCCGCCTGGGCATCCAGCGGGGAGAAAACCAGATCGAGATGACGGATTATATCGACAATATGCCGGACGAAGAGTTGATCGCCCGGGCCGATGCCTATCGAGAGGGCGTGCAGATGGCCACTCCCGTGTTTGACGGCGCCAAGGAAACCGAGGTAAAGGCCCTGTTGCGGGAAGCCGGGGTGGAGGATACGGGACAGGCAACCCTTTACGACGGCCGCACCGGGGAACCGTTTCGTGAAAAGATTACTGTGGGAACCATGTATATGATGAAGCTCCATCATCTCGTGGATGACAAGATCCACGCCCGTTCCATCGGGCCCTATTCGCTGGTGACCCAGCAGCCCCTGGGCGGCAAGGCTCAGTTTGGCGGGCAGCGCCTGGGCGAGATGGAGGTATGGGCCATGGAAGCGTATGGCGCAGCGCATGCCCTCCAGGAATTTCTGACCGTCAAATCCGATGATATGGCGGGCCGGACCCGGATGTACGAAAAGATTGTCAAGGGCCAGAATGTGCTGGAGCCGGGACTCCCCGAATCCTTCAAGGTATTGAACAAGGAATTGCAGGCCCTGGGCCTGGATGTGGAACTCCTGAAGGACAGGAAAGACGAAGCCGTCAGGGAGAAAAATCAGAAACCGCGCAGGGTGGCGAAGCCTGCGGAAGCTCCGGCGGCGGAGCCTTCCCCTGAAACGGACGAGACGGATGCAGCGTCCGCCGCCGATGCTGAAACGCCGTCCCCTCCCGGGGAAACGGAAGAAACGGCCTGAGTCTTTTTGTAGTGTAAACCCTAACGGACCGCATAAGGGGGGTTGGCCTTGGAAACTTTTTACGATTTCTTTGCGCTGCCGGAAAATCCGAAATCCGTTGTCGGTGTGAAAATCGCGCTGGCGTCTTCTGAAAAAATCCGCGGGTGGTCCCACGGAGAAATAAAAAAACCGGAAACAATCAATTACCGCACTTTCAAACCCGAGCGGGAGGGTCTGTTCTGCGCCAAGATCTTCGGGCCCACCAAGGATTATGAATGCAATTGCGGCAAATACAAGCGCATGAAGCACCGGGGGGTTGTCTGTGAAAAATGCGGTGTGGAGGTGGTACAGTCCAAAATCCGCCGGGATCGTATGGGGCATATTGATCTGGCCACATCAGTGGCCCATATCTGGTTTTTAAAAAGTCTGCCCAGCAAAATCGGGAATCTTCTGGATCTGACCCTGAAAAATATGGAGAAGGTTCTGTATTTTGATAATTTTATCGTCATTGATCCCAAGGATTCAGACCTCAGCCATTGCCAGCTGTTGACCGAGGAGAAATACCGGGACGCGTTGCAGAAATGGGGCCATGACGGGTTTCGGGTGGGAATCGGTGCGGAAGCGGTAAAGGAACTGCTGGAAAATATCAAACTGGAAGAATTATACCACGAACTCCGGAAAGATATCCGGGCCACCAATTCCGTGGCCAAACGTCAGAAACTGTCCAAGCGTCTGCGCATCGTGGACGCCTTCCGCCGTTCCGGGGTCAGCCCGGCCTGGATGATCATGGACGTGGTTCCGGTGCTGCCGCCGGATCTCAGGCCCCTGGTTCCCCTGGAAGGCGGGCGGTTCGCCACTTCGGACCTCAATGATCTTTACCGGCGCGTGATCAATCGGAACAACCGCCTGCGCCGTCTCATGGAACTCAACGCGCCGGATATCATCGTGCGCAATGAAAAACGCATGCTCCAGGAATCCGTGGATGTGCTTTTTGACAACGGGCGCCATGGCCGGGTCATCACCGGAACCAATAAGCGGCCCCTTAAATCCCTTTCCGATACCCTGAAGGGAAAGCAGGGGCGGTTCCGCCAGAATCTTCTGGGGAAGCGGGTGGATTATTCCGGCCGTACCGTTATCACCACGGGACCGAGCCTGCGCCTGCATCAATGTGGTCTGCCCAAGAAAATGGCCCTGGAGCTGTTCAAGCCCTTTGTCTACTACCGCCTGGAACAAAAGGGTCTGGTATCCACGGTGAAAAGCGCCAAAAAAATGGTGGAACGGGAAACGCCCGAGGTCTGGGAAACCCTGGAGGAGGTGGTCCGGGAATACCCGGTCATGCTCAACCGGGCTCCGACCCTGCACCGCCTCGGCATCCAGTCCTTTGAACCAAAGCTGATTGAGGGCAAGGCCATCCGGCTTCATCCCCTGGTCTGCACCGCCTTTAACGCGGATTTTGACGGGGACCAGATGGCGGTCCATGTTCCCCTGTCCGTGGAATCCCAGATCGAAGCACGGGTTTTGATGCTGTCCAGCAATAATATCCTGTCTCCGGCCAATGGCAGTCCCATCATCGTGCCCAGCCAGGACATCGTTCTGGGCATCTATTATATGACGCGGGATCTCCGGGGTGCCAGAGGAGACGGCCGTGAGTTCACATCGGTTGCCGATGTGCGAAAGGCGTTTGAAAACGGAGAGCTGCTGTCCCATTCGCGCATCTCTTTTATTTCGAAGGACGGGAAAGAAGAACGACGGGATGATATGGTGGCTGGTTATCTGCTGCACCGATTCAGTGATACCAATGAAGTGCGGGCCGCCTATGATGCCGGCAAAATGGATCTGCACACTCATGTATCCGTGCGCATGGGCGGGAAAATGGTGGAAACCACGGTAGGCCGGGTGATTCTGTGGGAGATCATTCCCAAGGATTCCGTGATCACGGTCCGGCATATCGGTGTGAAAACCGAGGAAACAGCGGATGCCCTGTTTGAGAAAATCCGTGCCGGCGAAGATATGGGAGAACTGGCCCGGACCCATTCCCTTACCCCGGATAACGAAAAAGGGGGGGTGATCGGTCCGGTGCGGCCGGATGCCCTGCGGCGCCTGTTTGAACTGACGGAAGCGCGGACCGCCCAGATTTTTGCCATTGAGGCGGCGGGCGACTGCCTCAAGATCAGGGGGACGGATTTCTGGCACCTCTTTCGACTGGAGTGCAAAAGGCCGGATGTTCCCTTCGGCGTGGTCAATAAGGTCATGGACAAAAAGGCGTTGCGCGATCTGGTGGACCGGGTATACCGCAGCCTGGGGGCCAAGGCCACGGTCATTCTGTCCGACAAGCTGAAAGACCTGGGGTATGCCTATTCCACCGAGGGCGGGATTTCTATTTCCATCGACGCCATGATCATCCCGGACAGGAAATGGGATATCCTGGACGTGGCGGAAAAGCAGGTGGGCGAGATTGGACGCCAGTATTCGGAAGGCCTGATCACCCAGGGGGAAAAATATAATAAAATCGTTGATATCTGGGCCAAGGCCACTGATGACGTGGCCGTGGAAATGATGGAGGGGATGAAAAAAACCCCGGCTGTCATGGCGGATGAGAGTGGTGGCAAAAAGCAGGTCCGTTCCCGGGCCGAGGGCTTTAATCCGGTCTTTATGATGGCGGATTCCGGGGCCCGCGGTTCCAAGGACCAGATGCGGCAGCTGGCCGGCATGCGGGGGCTTATGGCCAAGCCTTCCGGCGAGATCATCGAAACGCCCATTACTGCGAACTTTCGGGAGGGGCTGTCTGTTCTTCAGTACTTCACGTCCACCCACGGCGCCCGGAAAGGACTGGCGGATACGGCCCTGAAGACCGCCAACTCAGGCTATCTCACCCGCCGCCTGGCGGATGTGGCCCAGGATTGCGTAGTGTCGGAGATCGACTGCGGCACCGTCCAGGGCGTGGAGGTGGAAGACCTCATTGAGGGCGGCGAGGTCATTGAGACCCTCGGGGAGCGGATTCTCGGCCGTATTGTGGCAGAGGAGGATATCCTGGATCCCTATACCGAGGATATCGTGGCCCGTGTCGGGGAAGAGATCGACGAGGATATCGTCAAAAAGGTGGAAGCCAGCGGCCTGACCAAGGTCCGGATCCGTTCCGTCCTGACCTGCCGCACCAGGCACGGCGTGTGCGCCAGGTGTTATGGCCGGGATCTGGCCCACGGACGGATCGTGGAAGTCGGCCAGGCGGTCGGCATCCTTTCCGCCCAGTCCATCGGGGAGCCCGGCACCCAGCTGACCATGAGGACGTTCCATATCGGCGGTACTGCCAGCCAGCGGGTGGAACAGACGGATATCCGCGCCAGGGCCGATGGCATCATCCGCTATGTGGACATGAACGTGGTCATGAACGCGGGCGGCCGTTTCGTCGTGATGGGACGTCATGGCGGGCAGTTCGTGATCCAGAGCGAGGCCGGGCGGGAAATGGAGAAACTTTCCGTGATCTACGGGGCGGAAATTCTGGTAAAGGACGGGGACCAGGTGGCGGCGGGCGATCTGCTGGCCACATGGGATCCGTTCACGACACCCATTCTCACGGAAGTCGACGGCCTGGTGAAATACGATGATATCATGATCGGCAAGACGGTTCAGGAGAAAGTGGATCCCGTGACCGGGAAGTCCAGCCGCACCATTATCGAATATAAGGGGGCCGAAGTGCGGCCGACCATCGCCATCAAGGGAGCGGACGGCAAGGTGGTACGCCTGGAAAGTGGCGCGCCGGCCAAATACCAGCTACCCGTGGAAGCGGTGGTCATGGTGGAGGAAGGCGACGAGGTAAAGGCGGGTGATGTGGTGGCCCGTCTGCCGCGCGCCACCACCAAAACAAAGGATATCACCGGCGGTCTGCCCCGTGTGGCCGAACTCTTTGAAGTCCGGAAGCCAAAGGAACCCGCCGTACTCAGCAGGATCGACGGATATATCAGTATCGGAAAGGGCACCAAGGGAAAACAGAAGGTTGTGGTGACACCGGTCAATGGCGGCGATAAGGAAGAATATCTCATTCCCAGGGGCAAGCATATCAATTTTTACGAGGGGGATTATGTCCGGGCCGGGGAGCCGTTGATTGCCGGATCCGCCGTTCCCCAGGATGTGCTGTCCATCAAGGGAGAGGTGGAACTGGCCAAATACCTTGTGAATGAAGTGCAGGAAGTGTATCGTCTTCAGGGGGTGCGCATCAATGACAAGCATATAGAGGTGATTGTGCGCCAGATGATGCGGCGGGTTAAAATCACGGATGTGGGGGAAACGGATTTCATCCTGGAAGAGCAGGTGGATAAAGTGGCCTTTGAAGAGGCCAATGCCGCCATTCTCCGGAAAGACGGGCAGCCGGCCGTGGCCGAGCCGCTGATTCTGGGAATCACCAAGGCATCCTTGTCCACGGACAGTTTTATTTCCGCCGCCTCGTTTCAGGAAACCACGAAGGTGTTGACGGAAGCCTCCATCGCCGGAACCGAGGATCATCTGCGGGGACTGAAGGAAAACGTGATCATGGGCCGTCTGGTTCCGGCCGGGACCGGATTTCCTCCGTACCAGAAGATTTCGGTAAAAGAATGATAAGGCTTGACATTTTGAAAAAATTCGATATATAAATAACATTTTGCCAAATTGAAGATGGTGAGAGGTCCGTATGCCGACAATCAACCAGTTGGTTCGCAATGGAAGAAAGCGGGCGCTGAAAAAGAGCAATACGCCCGCGCTGAAAGGGGCGCCGCAGAAACGCGGTGTATGCACCCGGGTTTATACGTCCACCCCGAAAAAGCCGAACTCGGCTTTGCGGAAGGTCGCGCGTGTCCGATTGACCACCGGGCTGGAAGTGACCGCCTATATTCCCGGAATCGGTCATAATTTGCAGGAGCACTCCGTCGTGCTGGTGCGGGGCGGCCGCGTGAAAGATCTTCCCGGTGTCCGTTATCATATTGTTCGCGGTACATTGGATACACTGGGGGTGGAAGGCCGGAAGCAGGGCCGTTCTAAATATGGTGCCAAGAAGCCCAAGTAATCAGGCAGATAATCAAATGGAAATGGTGTAACCGATGCCGAGAAGAAGAGAAGTTCCCGTCCGCCCCGTTTTGCCGGACCCGAAATACGGTTCCCAGCTGGTGTCTAAATTTGTGCGGTGTGTGATGAAGGACGGCAAAAAAAGTATCGCGGAAAATATTTTGTACAGTGCGCTGGATATTATTGAGGAAAAAACAAAAGAGCCGCCTTTGAAGGTGTTTGAGCAGGCCCTGGACAATGTGCGTCCCATGATTGAGGTAAAGTCGCGTCGTGTGGGCGGTTCCACATATCAGGTTCCGACGGAGGTTCGTCCGTCGCGCCGCACTGCCTTGGCCATTCGCTGGATGATCGACTTTTCGCGGAAGCGCCCGGAAAAGGGTTTTGCCCGGAAACTGGCTTCCGAATTGCTGGATGCCGCCAATAATCGCGGTGCATCCGTTAAAAAGCGGGAAGATACGCATAAAATGGCGGAAGCGAACAAGGCGTTCGCCCATTTTCGCTGGTAAGGCGACTACCTTTATCCTGGTTTCAACTGGATAGGCGTTAAGCGGATTTTTGTCTTGATGCCTATTTTTTATGTCTGAAAAATCGGGATATTCCGGCCGCAGGGAGGGAAAACGGTATGGCAAAGGAAAAATTCGAGCGGACCAAACCGCATGTGAACGTCGGAACGATCGGGCATATCGACCACGGCAAAACGACGCTGACGGCTGCGATTACC
>PDWI01011341.1_pt1 | contig 14155 bp, 18 predicted proteins | sample 1430891 | NCBI WGS metagenome assembly PDWI01 (sample SAMN01162508, study PRJNA174530) | Oral metagenome, whole genome shotgun sequencing project. | biome: Marine environment; feature: Marine mammal; material: Swab sample of the gingival sulcus; isolation source: swab sample of gingival sulcus...
GTATTTTGAGCTATCTAACGGAACGACCTAAAAATATTACTATGATTTTATAAGCTTAAGTAATCGTTATGGCTGAAGTTAAAATTGTCGTGTACAGAGTGTATTTCCTAAAAAAACATATCGCCGTCAACAGAATTGACAATTCCAAAAGAAAAGTCCAATGCAGAATAAAATTCAACCACCACGGCTGATAGCGTGCCGGCACGGTGAAAAAAGCATAATACGCGTCATTAAAAGGGTACAACCACTTAATATCCCCAACTAGGGTATCAGTAATAAGGTGCGCTATCACATTGACACCAAAAACGATAATCAAAGGTAGGTGCTTGGGGGAAAGCCATTTGCATACGCCGGCGAGCAACAACAAAACCCCGAACCAAAACAACGGAATATGCGTCCAATAATCGTGGTGATGATGCCGGCCATTATCAATAAAATGAAAATAGAGCATATCAAAATCGGGACAAACGCTACCCACGAGGCCGGCCACCATAAAACCTTTTGTATTTGAATGGGTTCTGATTATTTTTGCGGTGGCTTTGGTGAGCAGATAACCAAGTGGCAAATGGGCAATTATCATTTTATACTTTTTGTTTGATGGATTATAACGACCTTTTTCACATCCGACTTCTAGGACACACCCTAGATATAGAAAAGACCCGCAAACGCGCATCAACACCATACGGCTCGGCGTTATCGGCTTGCATATTGAGTTTCTTTAACGCCGCGATTGATGGCGCGTTATCAGTGAGCGCCACGCCGTAAATCTTATCGTGTTTTCCCAATGTAAAGATCGCCTCAATAACGGCTTGGCCGGCTTCTTGAATATAGCCTTTGCCTTGAAAATCGGGCAACAGCGCAAAGCGAATATCACTATAAGCCGGATTGGGGCAATACTCCACGCCGACATAACCCATGCCGACATCCGGAGCACTTTGGGCAAAGAGGATAAACGTGCCAAAGCCGTGTCGCCAGTGAGCGATGCGATTGTTGTGATAGGTGATGATTTCTTGTTCGGTGTAGGCTCGGCCTCTGGGCAAATAGCGTGTTAGTTCATTTGAGCGCAAAATTTGCTGGTGAATGAATAGGTGCTCGTCTTGTACCGGCCTTAAAATTAATCGGTTGGTGGTTATAGTCACGGTGTTGCGTTTGTTGTTATCACGGTGAAGTACACACAATACGCTGCATCGCTAAAGTGGCAAAATCAATATGCAATAAAGTCGATGCCAATGGCGGCACAAATTCCGTGAGCACTTTGATGGCTTCTAAGGCTTGCAAACTTCCCATTACACCTGGAACTGGGCCGATAACGCCGAGGTGTTTAGCACTTGGTGTTTCCAGCGCCTCATCCCAAATTGTGCGAAAAGTTGGATAATTTTTATCAGACGGAAACATCACAAACAGCTGCCCCGACATTTCTGAGGCATTAGCGAATACCACGGGCTTATGCGCTTTGACCGCGCAATCGTTGATTTGATAGCTCACGGCACGCTTATCGGTGCAATCTAGGACGATATCGTGTTGCGCGATTTGTTGTAATAATTCGCTGTCATTTAAGCGCTGATTGATGGCGTGAATGGAGGCATCAGGGGCGCGGTCGAGCAAATACTGCTTTGCCACTTCCGCCTTGGGTTTGCCAATATCATTCGGTGTATACAGCGTTTGCCGGTGTAGATTGCTGGCTTCAACCACATCAAAATCGACGATAGTTACGTACCCAACGCCCGCCATCACCAAATAATTCAGCACTGGTGTAGCTAAACCGCCTGCGCCAATGACTAATACTTTGCTGTTGTTTAATTTTTCTTGCTTTTCAGCTGTCATGCCATTGATTAACAAATGGCGGGAAGTGTCTATTTTCATCATAATCAAGGTCGGCTTTCAATATTCGACACCCATTCGTGTTTTTCTTGGTCAAAATAAAATTCTTTTTTCCAAATGGGAACATCGGCTTTTAAGGTGTTGATAATGTAGCGACAGGCCTCAAACGTCGCCTCGCGGTGCTTGGCGCTGATCCCGATCCAAACCGCCATATCGCCAATTTCCAACATGCCTACGCGGTGCACGCAAATGGCGTCTTCTATGTCAAATTGTGCTTTGGCGTCTTGAATGATTTTTTCGCCAGTTGTCACGGCTAATGCCTCGTAAGCACTGTATTCTAAGCGACTGACTTGCTGGTTGTTATTATGGTTTCTCACCCAACCCTCAAAGCTACAAAAGCCGCCACATTGATCTTGACGAAGTTGCTTTTTATAGGTTTCAACTTGAATCGGCAATGATGAAATAATAAACATTTAGCCTCCTGCAACAGGTGGAATAAAGGCGACAACATCATTCGGCTGAATCAGGCTGTCCCAATCGGCAAAGGCATGATTAATGCTCACGCGCACAGGCGTTTCTTTGGAATTAATGTCTAGCTCATCGCAGACCTTATTAAACAATGTTTTGGCGGTGAGCGCTGGCGTTAATTCACGCTTTTCTTCGGACTTGCCGGCTTTTTCTTGCAAGAACGAGAAATAAAGTAGCGTAAAAGTATCAGTGGATTGCGTCGAATGTGACATCGGATTTCCCTCCTGTTTTTTCTAGTAGTCGAATGTCTTCGATAATGAGTTCGTGGGATAAGGCTTTGCACATATCGTACACGGTGAGCGCGGCGACGCTGACGGCGGTCAAGGCTTCCATTTCAATGCCGGTTTTGTGTGTCACTTCGGCGTGAGCGGTAATTATTAAGCGCGGTTCGTCGGGCAAAAATTCAAAGCTCAACTGGCATTTTTCCAGTGGTAAGGGGTGGCACAAAGGGATTAAATCCGCAGTTTTTTTCGCTCCCATAATACCGGCGATGCGCGCAATGCCTTCGATAGAGCCTTTGGGCGTTTGCTTGCCATTGTCCATAATGGTTTGATAAACCGCTTGCGGAAAGCGGATGCTCGCCCGTGCTTTTGCCGTGCGGTGGGTGACTTTTTTGTCGCTGACGCCAACCATATTGGCGTTGCCTTTGTCGTCTAAATGAGAAAATTCCATAACAATCCCAATCTTTCAGGTAGCGTAATTTCTCGTCTGGGGTAATCCATGCAAAATTGCATCACTCGGCGGTTGCCTGTGAGCAAAAATTCTTTTAGCGGTGCATACAGTTCAGTGCGGTATAACCCTATGAGTGGCAATAATTTTTCCGCTTTTGGCAAAATCATCATTGTCCTGTTGTTATCATCTTCTTCTTGATTGGCTTGTGCTAACGCTTCAGCAAGGTAAGGCAATAATTCCGAGGGGCGCAACAAAGCGTCACAAGCATACACCCACAACCACTTTTCACCCAAATGATAACAATATTCTAAAGCAGGTTGCATCGCCGACAATGCTCCCGATTTATTGTCGAGCAAATCGGGCGAGGCGAGGATTTTTCTATCTACTTCGGGATAGTGCATATCATCGGCACAAAGTAGCGTTTGTAGTCCTAGCGCGTCGCTATCCTCAACTAAACGCTGCAAAAGGATTTGTTGTTCAAATAGTAATCGAGCTTTGTTGCTTCCCATGCGGCGGCTTTTCCCGCCTGCAAGGATAGCGATATGGTTTATCTGATTATTTAGTAGGTTATCGCTAGCACCTATCACTGAACACTAACCTTATCACCCACTGACAGCGCACCCAACTTTGTACCATAACCACAAACGCCAAACACAGGCTTTTGATTTACCAGCCGATGCGCTTTAAAGTAGGCGTGAACCGCTTTTTCTTTATCCAAGGTTTCAGGATTAATGGTCGGGATAGCGCAACGCTCACACAGTTTAGTCATCGTTAATTCAGTCTGCCCGATTTGCAGGTGTTTCCATTCATCTTCCATAAATGCCGTAAATTGCTCGCTGCCACTTGATTCGCTAGCGTCTGCACCGATAACGATATTTGGGCGAAATCTACGCACATCAATATCATAACCGGCAAGCATTTGTTGCGCGTGCTGCAAAGAAAACTCGGTGAGAATATGCACAGCTTGCCCATCTTGGAACAAAATGGATTTTTCAGCGTGTAGCGTGTCTTTGGGGCGCGTGGCGAGCAATCGTACATCGCGCCCGATGATATCGCTGAGAAAATCTGCCACCTCATCGCCTTGGTCAAAGGCGGGGACATCGCGCCGCCAAACTTCTGTCGTGACAGGCTCGTTATAGCTTTTGTCAAAGGTAAACGATTCGCCGTTATAAGTTAGCGTCACTTGCTCATCGTTTGGCAAGGCAACACCGATATGCGCCAACACCGCATCGCTTCGTTGAGTGACAAAACGCTCTGTTTCATCGTCAACTATCATCATTTCGCGGTCGTGACGCAAGCCACTACTCAGTAAGTCCACACTAGATAAGGCAATGCCTTGACAAGATTTAATCGGGTAAATCCATAGTTGGGTGACAATCATGTTAAAAACCTCCCTCCAAAATCCGCACATGCGGCACAAAATTACACGGTTTGGTTCGTGCATCAAGTTGATTTTCCAAAATATCGTCCCAAGCGGTTTTGCACGCGCCTGTAGAAGACGGTTTTATCAAACAGCGGCATGACCGCTTCGGGGGTAATATCTTTGTCGTAAAAGCCGGTGCCGCCTGTGATAATAACCACTTGGCATTGCTTGTCGGCTATCCAACGGCTGACCGCTGCACGAATATTGTAAACATTATCGGTCAATAATAAACGCTCATAGAGGTTATGCCCCGCCTTTTCTAGTGCCGATTGTAAATAATCGCCCGAAGTGTCCTCCGCCAGAGTGCGCGTATCCGATACGGTCAATACCGCAATATTTAAGGGTTCAAAAGGTTTTCCGCCGTCGTGCATGGTTAGCCTCCTATCATGGATAAGTTTTTAATCAGTCCCACGTATTCATTTTTTAAATAGTGAGACTCGGGTTTTTGTTGAATAAGATTTTGAATATAATCGGTGAAACGCTGCTGTTGCCCATCTGCCAAATACGGGCGAATATCAAACGCCAAGCTGTCAAATAAGCACAAGTGCATTTTCCCCACCGAGGTGACGCGCAAGCGGTTACAAGTCTTGCAAAAATCTTTGCTGTACGGCGCGATGACACCGATGCGCCCGTGATAATCGGGGTGCGTGTATTCGACCGCTGGCCCAGCGTCTAGTTGCCGCGGTAGCGATTGCCAGCCTTGGCGTTCCAATTGCTCGACCACTGCCGCGCCTGTTAAGTGGTCTTTTTTGAATAGGTCGTCGTTTTCGCCCGTCTGCATGAGCTCGATAAAGCGAAAAGACACGGGCTTGTCCTTAATAAAATCCAATGCGTCATTGAGTTGTTGCATGCCAAAACTTTTTAGCAGTACTGCATTGATTTTTAAAATCATTGAGCCGTCGGATAAAATTGCATCAATGGCGCGCAACATATCGCTCAGCGAGTCTTTGCCCGTGATGTCGTAAAACGCTTGGGCGTTGAGGCTGTCAATGCTCAAATTAATTTGATTAAGCCCGGCATCAATCCATTGTTGGTAATGTTTTTCTAATTTCCAACCGTTGGAAGTCATTGCCACTTTTTGAATGTTTTTCGGCGATTTGCAAACGCGAATAATGTCGGTGATGTCTTTTCGCAAAGTCGGCTCGCCGCCCGTTAAGCGAATTTTTTCCGTCCCCAGCGACGCAAAGCCATTGGCGAGATTGGCGATTTCCGTTAACGTCAGCTCATTCGTTGGACGTTTGCCTTGATAACCGTCGGGCAAACAATAGTGACATTTAAAGTTGCATAAATCTGTGACCGACAGGCGCAAGTAACGCAATCGACGCTGAAAAGGGTCAACTAAAGGCGTTTTAGGGGTGCTTACTTGACTTATCTGGCTCATTTATAAAAATTTCCCGTCTATCGGCAACAAGGTAACGCTATCGCCGATAGCCAGCTCGGTTTGCTCGGCGGCGAGGAAAACCAAGACATTGGCTTGGCTAAATTGATAGACGCGGTGTGAATCTTGCGAGGTGTTGGTGCTTACCTGCCACTGTCCCGTTTGCGCGTCGTAATGGGCAAAGCCGCGCAGTAATTCGGCGCGTCCTGCTTTGCGTTTTATGGCGTTGGTAAGCGTGCCGTTAAATTGTAGGGTACTCGGACACGCGCCAACATAATGATAAATCGCCGGCAGTAGAAATAGTCTAGCACTCAGCGCAGTGGAAAGCGGATTGCCGGGTAAACCAAAATAGCGCGTGTCGCCAATTTTGCCGTAAACAAACGGCTTTCCAGGTTTGAGGGCAACTTTGTATTGCACGATATCGCCGATTGCGCTGACTGCGTCTTTTAAAAAGTCATAATCGCCGACCGATACGCCGCCCGAGGTGACGACGATATCGTTTTCACTCGCGACTTTTTCCAGTGTTTGGGTAATGCTCGCCAAGTCGTCTTTGACAATGCCGTAATCATTAATAATCACGGGGTGAGGCTGCAATAACGCCTTAATGGTTGGGCGGTTGGAGTCGTAAATTTGCCCTTCGGCCAGCGGTTTTCCCAATTCGCACAGCTCATCACCTGTGGAGAACACGCCAACGCGCAGGCGAGGATAAACGCTCATCTCGCTTAAACCGATAGAGGCGAGCAAAGGCACGTCGCTAGCGCAAAGCAAATGCCCTTGATGCAATAGCGTTTTACCAGCGGTCACTTCTTCGCCGCGCTGCCTGATGTTTGCGCTGTGCTTAACGGCTTTGGTGAGCGTTACGGTGTCGTTATTTCGCTCGATATGCTCTTGCATAATGACGGTATTGACGCTATCGGGTACTATCGCGCCCGTCATAATACGAATACATTGTCCCGTCGCTAATTGACCGCTAAATGGCTTGCCAGCAATGGCCTCGCCGACACATTCTAGGCATTCGCCAGCGTCAAGCGCTTCGCCCCCGACCCACAAGCCGTAGCCGTCCATTGCCGATACCGAAGTGATAGGAATATCCAATGATGAGATGATATCCGTGGCTAAAACTCGCCCAACGCTGTCGAGCAAATTGACGGTTTCGGGGGGCTGTTTGGTTGTAAGCTGTTCGACATCGGTGCGAATGATGTTTTGTAAGTCTTGAACGTGAATCATAGTGTATTCTCGAAAAGTTAAGTTGTTGGGACAGTGGCGCGTTAATCTAACACTAAGAAATCAAGCCAAAATCATAGTCGCCTTGGGCATCTCTTTGCCCTTTTATAAGGTTGGCAGTTTCTCCGTGTAAGGTGATTTTTCCTTTTCTCCACAGCGATTCTATGGGGGCTTTTCCAATAAGCGGCTTGTTGGCAATTAAACTTCTTGAATCAGGTTGTGAAATTTTATCTCTTTTATACACAATATAAAGCATCACTTTTTTCGGTTGGGGCAAATTAAGCAAGCCGATAATCGCCAACGCCGATAAATACATTCCTTTAAATTGTTCGATGACTTTTTGAAACTCTGAGCGATTTAAGCCACTTTTCATCTCTAAAATATGTAAGGAAATATCATCGCCGTGTAAAAGGACAAAAGCGCCTTCGGCACATTTTTTATTTTTTAGCGCCCAAATAATGGGAGCTTGATCCTTGGCTTTGATGCGGACAATATCGTGATTTGATTGAAAACGGCATATTCCTTCACCGCCTTTTTTCGTCTCTTCAAATTTAATACGATTTGGCTGTTCCCCTTGGTGCAAGCTGATAAAGTCTTTGTTAAAAATTGCTTCAATCGCTTTTTCTATATCCTCATTGCTCATCATTGACTCCACTGTTTAACTCGTCCACTTTGTCAATAATGGCATTGGTTTCTTGGCTCAAGCTGATAAGCACTTTATTCAGCGATTCGGCAACAAAGCCGTAATCACCAAATTCTATTGGTTTTACAACCGTTTTATCACCACTGCATTGAAAATCGTAAACGGCAACATCTTGATGCGATATCGTTTGCTTTTCTTGTAGTGAAAATCCTTCAAAGATGCTTTCTTGTTGTTTTGATTGGTAAACTTTGTTTAGCATCATCAAATTGTTTAGCTGCTGTAAAAACGTGTCACTATGCGTGGTGATGAGCATATGACAGCCTTGGTTGACGAGCTCAACAATTATCTTTGCCATTTCCCGTTGCGCGGATAAGTGCAGGTGTGCTTCTGGTTCTTCAAAAAAGACAAATGATTGAGAACCAACATCTAAAATAGACAATGGCGATAGTTCGGTAATTAATGATGATGTTGCTGGCAAAGGAATATTGGTTTCGTTATTTTCGGGTTGATATTCATATTGTTGCGTACTGTCATTGAGTGCAAAATCACCTTGAATAAGTGATTTTACAAGGTTAGCATTATCTTTCTTCGCTTTTTTCCTTATAGGTGAACTGGCGTCATTGATAGAGGCAATAAAATCAACCAAAGGAGCAGTCAAATTTAGTTCCCTTTCTTTTTCATCACGAAAAAAAGAGTTTCTTTGTCTAAAGTCATTTCCAATAATATCGTGAATGCCATACATTAATCCCGTGCGGGCGGCTGGGATATAAAGTGGTTTTATTATGCCTTTTTCTCTAAGCAAAAAATAGATAACCGCCGTTTTTAAAATCCAATCCTTAAAAAATGACAGATTCATTGTTCCAAATATTACCAAAGTCGATATCTTTTCATTATCAAAATACAAGGTAGTCTCAATCTTACTTAAGCTAGGGTAATCTAATTTTACTTCTATTGGCTTTGGCTTAGTTTCTCCAATGGCAATTTTTGCTTTCTCAAAGCTATCAAACTTAAAACATTCTCTCAAAATATCCTGTGAAGAATCCTTCAATGCTTGGTTAAAATTAAGCATTATTTCCTCAAGATACTCCGTTTTAATCCTAAAGGAGAAACTTGATTTTTGTTCTGATTTTGAACGAAAAAATTCGTCAAGCTCATCAGAAGTTTTATCAAGCTCTTCGTAAAGTTTTTTTGGAACAAAATCCTCAGCTTTCTCATGAATATATGAAATCACACTCCAAATACTACTCGCCGCATAGGTCTTACCCGTATTATTTTCCCCAATAAACACTGTTAACGGCTTCAATTCAATATCCGCGTGCTCAATTTTTCCAACGTGGTCAATCGTAAATTTCATAGTATTTTTTTCGCTTTTACTGTCATCAAAAAAACTGGGGCATTCTCAATATACCCCTGCAAAGGAACATTGTAACATCAATTTTTAATAACTCATGAGCATTGAAGTTGCTATTAGCAGTTACAATACAATATTTTCTTGCTCAATTTGCAGGGTAAATCCTGAAATATCCGCTTTTTCAGCTAATTGGTGCAGGTATTCGCTAATGGCTTGGCGTTTGCGCCGCTCCATCAGATAGGTGCGTATTTTGTCGATGCACATCTCCAGTGGCATGGTTTGTCCCGCTTGCTTTTTATCGACGTACACCAAGTGATAACCGTAGCGCGTTTCGACGGGGTGTGGGGCGAGTCCTTCTTCGAGCATAAAGACTTGGCGTTCAAATTCGGGAACGGTTTGCCCTGCGGACAACTCCCCTAGCAACCCTTGTTCCGATTTTGACGGACAGCGTGATACGCCCACATGGTCGATAAAAGCCGCTAACTGATTATCTGCTGATTGGATTTTTTCTAGCAAGGCTTCGGCTTTTGCCTTTTGTTCACCGCGTCCAACAATATCATCCTTCGCAGCAGCAAAGAGAATGTGACGCACGACCATCAACGGCGCTGTTTTAAAACGCTGGGTATCTTGTTGATAAAATCGCTGGCAGTCTGCGTCATCGATGACAATGTCGGGGGTATTTTCTAGCACCAATTGGGCAAAATGTTCCTCTTCACTATCCTTTGTAGTTTGAATACCTTTCACTTGCAATTCGTCTAACAATAATTGTCGAATAATTAGTGCTTGGGTGGCGCGGCGTTTAGCGTGAGGAGCGCCTACTTCTTTGAGCAAGTCAATTTCTTCGGATAAACGCTGCTTATCAATAACGACGCCATTGACGCTGACATCGGCCATTTTTTTTTGCAAAGATAATCGGTTGTTCGTGTTGTGCTGTCATATAAGTGTCTCAATGAATGAATTCTTACCCCCACGTTGCGAAACAACGCTGAATAACGTGGGGGCAGAATGAAGTTAGTTATGCACCAACATTATTTTCTTTGGCGCGGTGTCGTCTAGCGCGGACAATTTGATAATTGCGGAAGAAATACCAAACAGGTGCGCTAATCGCATGGTGTAAACGTGAAAAAGGTACGAGTAAAATCAACGTAAAACCCAGCAAAATATGTAGTTTATAAATAATATGCAGGTTTTTAATTTGCTCATAACCTTCAAAGGTATTGAGTAACCAGCCACTTTGGAAATAATGTCCCAATTGCTCCATCATATGACCATCTAAATGCCCTGCTGAAACAAAAATAGACATCAAGCCCAAGCACACTTGTAGCAATAACAATATCAAAATAGCTTTGTCGCCGAAGCTGCTGGTTTTATTGACGCGCGGATTTGTCCAGCGACGATGCACCATCATGGCAACACCGACTAAAACCGCAACACCTGCGGCACCACCAGCCGTCATGGCAAGCACTTGCTTACTAGACGAGGAAATAATGGGTGCATACAACCAGTGCGGTGTCAATAAGCCAACGAGATGCCCGCCGATAATCCCTAACATACCGACATGGAACAAGTTGTTGGCAAGGCGCGTACCTTTTTTGCTCATGATTTGGCTAGAGCCGGCCTTCCACGTATAGGGTTCGCGGTCATAGCGTAGAATACAGCCCAATACACAGACGGTAATGGCAATGTAGGGGTAAATCCCAAATAAAAATAGTCCTAATTTATGCATGATAATTTCTCCGTTGCGCGTTGCGGTTAGGTTGATATACCAGAGGTTGCTCGGTTGTAATCGCTGGATTGGACATCGGGCAACTGTCTTCGCCGTCTATAGGGGTGTCAAAGTGAACTTCTTTATCTTCCCATGCCTTATCTAAGGCTTCTAAGGTTGAATCGTCCGTTTCCGCCAAGACTTTTTCCGTTATTTTCTCATCGTGTAGCGGTGCGCCACTGATAATGAGTAAGGCATCAAAGAGTTCAGCTTCCCACGCCCCACGCTTACGCAGACGCTCGGCAAGCAATAATAGAATGTGCCCGACATCGTGTAGCCATTTAGCGGCGACCTCATCATCTCGTGTTGATAAAAATTCCAAAAACAAGGGGATATAATCGGGCAATTCATCGGCTCTGGGGTGCATACCCGCGTCAAAATAGACATCGAGCAAGTCTACCATCGCCTGTCCGCGCTCGCGCGATTCACCGTGAACGTGTTCAAACAACAGCAACGACAACGAGCGACCACGTTCAAATAAGCCGTCATAACGCACTTGTAGGTCGTAAATGTCGTGACTCAATGATTGCTCAATCTGAGTTGCCAAGGCTTGCCGCGTGTCGGGCGGCAAGTAAGGCGTATCGCGCATGGCTTCGACCAATTCTTGACGATGTTGGCAAAGCTCAGACGTTGGATAGTCGAGTAATCGACCGATAACAGTGAGTATTTTAATCATGAGGCTTCGCCCTCCCACATTCTGACGGAACGTCCAATTTCACGTTCGGTGGCGACTTTAGCACCGAATAAATTGCTACCCGTACTACCGCCTGAACAGCCGTTGCCGAAACTAAAGCCACAAGCACTTTTCTCTTCGTAGGCCTCTGGCACGTTGAGTTCGCGGTGTCCCGTTGGCACAACAAAGCGGTCTTCAAAGTTGGCTATGGCGAGGTAGCGATACATTTCTTCCACTTGTTTTTTGCTCCAGCCAACGTCCTCAAGTACTTGTAAATACTCGAAACCGTCAACGGTTTGTGCGCGTTTAAAGGCACGCATTGCCAACATGCGCTCTAACGCTCTCACCGCAGGTTTTTCGTCGCCAGCGGTCAGTAAATTCGCCAAGTATTTGACGGGAATGCGCAAACTCGCTACATCGGGAATGACGCCGGCTTTGCCCACCGTGCCAATGTCGCCTTGTTCGTAAGCCGACTGAATGGGCGATAAAGCCGGCACATACCAAACCATCGGCAAAGTGCGGTATTCTGGGTGCAGCGGTAAGGCCAATTCCCACTCCATGGCCATTTTATAGACAGGAGAGATTTTTGCCGCTTCCAAAATACTATCGGCAATGCCGTCTTTGCGAGCTTGGGCGATAACGGCTGGGTCGTTGGGGTCTAGGAAAATCTCTCGCTGTGCCTCGTATAAATCGGTTTCCGAAGGCATTGACGCCATTTCCTGAATGCGGTCAGCATCGTAGAGCATAACGCCCAGATAGCGAATGCGACCGACGCAGGTTTCCGAACAAATGGTCGGCAATCCCGCTTCAATGCGCGGGTAGCAGAAAACACATTTTTCTGATTTACCACTTTTCCAGTTAAAGTAAATTTTCTTATACGGACAGCCGCTGATACACATGCGCCAGCCACGACATTTTTCTTGGTCAATTAAGACGATGCCGTCTTCTTCGCGCTTGTAAATCGCCCCTGATGGACAGGATGCCACACAGGTGGGGTTTAAACAGTGCTCGCAAAGACGTGGCAAATACATCATAAAGGTATTTTCATACTGGGCGTAAATGTCCTTTTGTACTTTGTCAAAGTTGGCATCGCGACTGCGCGAAGCGAACTCTGTCCCCAAGTCATCTTCCCAGTTTGCTCCCCAGTTGATTTTTTCCATGCGCTCACCCGTAATCAGTGAGCGCGCTCTGGCGGTGGGTTGGTGTTCTGACTTAGGTGCGGTGTGTAAGTGCTGATAATCGAACTCAAATGGCTCGTAATAATCGTCAATTTCAGGCAAGTCGGGGTTGGCAAAAATATTTGCCAACACGCGGAATTTGCCGCCAATTTTGGGGACGAGTTGACCTTTGTCATCGGTTTGCCAGCCACCTTTCCATTTGTCTTGGTTTTCCCATTCTTTAGGGTAACCAATGCCCGGTTTGGTTTCTACGTTGTTAAACCATGCGTATTCCATGCCTTCACGGCTAGTCCAGACATTTTTACACGTTACTGAACATGTGTGACAGCCGATACATTTATCAAGGTTTAGAACCATACCTACTTGTGCGCGTATTTTCATTGTGCCCTCCTTTTTATTATGCTTGTGATTGTGGGATATCGCTAGGTAATGGACGCGGTAGCGCATCGCCACCATCGGGACCATCAAGCCAATCGACTTTATTCATCTTGCGGACAATAACCACTTCGTCGCGGTTACAACCCACGGTGCCGTAGTAGTTAAAGCCATAGGCCTGCTGTACATAACCACCAATCATATGGGTTGGTTTTAGCATTGCGCGCGTTACCGAGTTAGTACACCACCACGAGTGCCCGTGATTTCTGAGCCTGGAGTGTTGATGATACGCTCTTGGGCGTGATACATCATCACCATGCCGTCCATCACGCGTTGTGAAACGATAGCGCGACAAGTGATTGCCCCGTTTTCATTAAACAGCTCGACCCAATCGTTATCGACTATACCAGCGCGTTTAGCGTCGTTTTCCGATAGCCAAATATGCGGTCCACCGCGGCTCAAAGTCAACATCAGCAAATTATCTGAATACGTTGAGTGAATGCCCCATTTTTGGTGTGGCGTGAGGAAATTCAGTTTAATTTCCGTATTGCCATTCGGTTTGGTTTGATACATATGCTCAATCGATTTGGTATTGAGCGGTGGACGATAGCTCACCATTTGCTCACCAAAGACGCGCATCCATAAGTGGTCTTGGTAGAACTGTTGTCGTCCCGTCAGCGTACGCCAAGGGATTAACTCGTGCACATTGGTATAACCCGCGTTATAGCTGACGTGTTCGTCTTCCAAACCTGACCATGTAGGTGAAGAAATAATTTTCTGCGGTTGCGCGACAATATCGCGGTAGCGAATTTTTAGCTCTTCTTTGGGTTTTGCCAAATGCGTGTGGTCGCGTCCTGTAAATTCTGACAAAGCCGCCCATGCTTTAAGTGAGACTTGCCCATTGGTTTCGGGGGCAAGTGACATTACGGTGTCGCAGGCTTCAATCGCCGTTTCTAAGCGCGGACGACCTTCGCTAACGCCTTCGTCATCAACGCGACGGTGCAACTCACCGAGCATACAGCAAAATACAGCGAAATAGTTTAGCTTTGGATACAAGGCGCGCCGGTGAAGACAGTATTGCAATACGGCGAGATGGTGCAACGCCGTATCAAAAGTTAAACTAT
>PDWI01006844.1_pt1 | contig 14153 bp, 8 predicted proteins | sample 1430891 | NCBI WGS metagenome assembly PDWI01 (sample SAMN01162508, study PRJNA174530) | Oral metagenome, whole genome shotgun sequencing project. | biome: Marine environment; feature: Marine mammal; material: Swab sample of the gingival sulcus; isolation source: swab sample of gingival sulcus...
CCTCAAACGATTTTAGGGTATCTAGTTCAATATTCTTCATTCAACAAAAATAATCAATTTGTATCAAAAAGCAACGAGGACAATAGAACACAACGGTGATGTGTATGAATAGTGCGGGATTTGAAAGCGATAATTTTCAAATTCGCACGGCTCGTAGCACTTGCCGTCTTTTTATTTTTTGTCATCTGTTATCGGCTTGTAACTTCTGACGGTTTATTATTTTTATAATTCATCGGTCAGCCGAAACCGATTATCATCATTCCTTGCATACTAACGTAGCGGAGGATTTACGAAGATACAAAAATGTTTGTATCCTACCCCCCCCCTAATCAACGAAATTCCTCCCTCTATATTGTAAAAAAATACTAACATCTAGGGAAATTTAAATAGTTTGTAATAGCATTTACTTTAAATCTTTTAAAGCCTCTTTTAATAAAGTAACCGGATGCTTTGCAATGCGTTTTGTACCATCATAAATTTGATGACGACAACTTGTACCCGATGCAGCAATTTCCGTATCAGACGAACAATTTCTAATCTTTGGGAAAAGCGTATCTTCGCCAACTTGCATACTTACTTCGTAATGTTCTTTTTCGTAACCGAATGAACCTGCCATACCACAACAACCTGTATTCATAATAGTTACTTTGTAGTTTTTAGGAATATTCAATATTGTAAACGTAGCGTTAGTTCCTGATAATGCTTTTTGATGGCAGTGTCCATGAATTTTTAATGTTTTTTCTTTATCGGAAAATTGATTAGAACTGATATGTCCTTTCTCAATTTCAGATGCCAAAAACTCTTCAATAGTAAACGTATGTTGAGCAATTTTTTTTGCTGATAATTTATCATCTGCCAAACGAATGTACTCGTCTCTAAATGTTAAGATTGCCGAAGGCTCAATACCAACTAACGGATGTTCTTTAGAAACTAAATCTTTAAAAATAGCCACATTTTTATTGGCAATTTCTTTAGCATCTTTTAAAAAACCTTTAGAAATATAACTTCGTCCGCTTTCTTCGTGATTAACTATTTGTAAATCATAACCTAACCTTTCCAATAAAAAAACAGCATCTTTTCCGATGTTAGCATCATATAAATTAGTAAACTCATCATTAAAAAGATAAATTTTCTTATTTTTATTGAGATGCATTTGAGATGGAGTAAGCTCATTTTTAGTAGTGGTAACTTCTTGTTTTTTATACCAGTTACTAAAAGTTTGTTTCGCTAATTTAGGAACACTTCGTTGTATAGCAACTCCCATTACTCTTTTAGCTAATTTTGTGTTTGTGAAAAAGTTGGTAAGTGTTGGGAATATACTACCGAGTTTATTGTATTTTGCATTATTAGCAAACAGTTTACTTCTAAATGGATAACCATTTTCTTCTTGATATTGATACAGAAATTCTGCTTTCATTGAAGCAATATCTACATTACTTGGGCATTCAGTTGAGCAGGCCTTACAACTCAAACATAGGTCTAATATTTTTTTTAGCTCTTTTGAATTGAATTTATTTTTAGCCGTATTGTTTGTTAATACTTCACGTAATGTATTTGCCCTTGCTCGTGTAGTTTCTTTTTCATTACGAGTAGCTCTGTAACTCGGACATAATGTACCTCCGGCTTCAGGAGATTTTCTACAATCACCCGAACCATTACATTTTTCAGCAAGTTTTAAAATTCCTTCACTATCCGAAAAATCTTGTAGAGTTTTAATTTGTGGTTCTATACGGTCAACTTCGTAACGTAAACTTTCATCCATTGGAAAAGCATCTGTAATTTTACCTTTGTTAAATACATTATTAGGGTCGAATGCTTTTTTAATTCTACGTAATAACTGATAATTTTTTTCGCCAATCATTAACGGAATAAACTCTGCACGTACAATGCCATCACCGTGTTCCCCACTAAACGAGCCATTATATTTTTTTACTAATTCTGCCGTTTCGGTTGTTATTTTTCTAAAAAGGTCAACATCTGCCGATTTTTTTAAATTCAAAATAGGGCGTAAGTGAATTTCTCCGGCACCTGCATGAGCATAATATACAGCACGTTGCTTGTACTTATCCATTATCCGGCTGAATTTATCAATGTAATTAGGCAAATCTTCTAAGGATACCGCAGTGTCTTCAATACAAGCTACAGCCTTATTATCTCCAACCATATTTCCAAGTAAACCTAAACCTGCTTTTCGTAATGCCATTACTTTGCTAATGTCGTTTCCATAAACTTTAGGATGATGATATCCGAAGTTATTAGATTTTAAATCTGCAATTAAATTATCAGCTAAAACTTCCGCTTTTTCAAGTGTATCGGCTTTTACTTCTAACATTAACACAGCCTCGGGGTCTCCTTGTAAAAAGAAACGGTTTTTAGCTTGTTCGCGATTGTTTTTAGTACAGTCTAATATGACCTTATCCATTAATTCACAGGCGTACAAAGTATGCCGCATTGCGGTTACAGTTGCTTTTAAACTTTCGTTTATACTCGTAAAATGCGGACAAACCATTATACTTTCTGCCGGAGGTAAATCATCTAATTGAATTTTAATAGCAGTAGAAAAAGCTAATGTTCCTTCACTCCCGGACAAAAATTTCGCTACGTTAATTGTGTTTTCTGTTCCTCCAAATAAATCAGAACTTAAAAAATCATCTACGGCATAACCTGTACAACGTCTATGAATACTTCTTTTAGGAAATTCTTTTTTAATTTCTTGCTGATGTTCTACTGAACTTAATTCAGAAAGTAAGCTTTTGTAAATCTTTCCTTCTAATGTTTTTTCAAGTGATTTTTCACGAAACTCATTAGAAGTTATTTCAGAAAAGGTGGCTAAACTTCCATCGGATAAAACAGCATCAATAGAAATGACTTTATCACGGGTAACTCCATAACGAATTGAGGTACTTCCCGATGAATTATTTCCAACCATTCCGCCAACCATACAACGATTAGATGTTGATGTGTCAGGACCAAAAAATAACCCAAAAGGTTTTAAGAAACGGTTTAAATCATCTCGAATAATTGCAGGCTCTATTGTCATTGTTTTGTTTTGCTCATCAAATTCTAAGATGTTAGTAAAATGTTTAGATACATCTACTACAATTCCGTCTCCTACACATTGTCCGGCTAATGAAGTTCCTGCAGTACGCGGAATTAAAGTTGTATTATTTTCCAAAGCAAAAGCAATTAATATTTGAATATCTTTTACATTCTTAGGATATGCGACTGCTAACGGAATTTTTCTATATACCGAAGCATCTGTGGCATAAATATTTTTATGCAAATCGTCGAAAAATAATTCGCCTTGTAAATTATTTTTCAGTATGTTAAGTTGTGTTTCTTTCATCATTGATAATCATCAAAAAAATAAATATTAATTGTTTATTTCTGCTAAAGATTTTTGGATGGATTCATCTTCCATATCTTCATACCATTTCATTAAGTTGTAAACAGGTTCTCCTAAATCTTTTTCAAATAATAATTTATTAGAACTGCCTTCATATTCACGTTTTGCATCATCAGTACCTAAATTTGAAGCGAAAATCCCTGCAGCACTTACAGGTAAAAAATCTTCATAAACCATTGGTTCTATCATTATATAACCATCTTTTAATAACTGGTTGATGTCTGCTTTAGTATATACTTTATCTTTTGTCATATTCTTTACTTTATCAGTAGCAAAGTAGTGGAAAAAGGCTAATTCTTTTGCTTGCAAGTCTGCATAGCTATCCGGGAAATCTGCAAAGTTTTCTTTTAGTAATCGGTTGTACTCCAAAGCATTTTCAGCCGTTGGCGAACCACCAATTGCTGCACGTGTTTTGCCTAACAAGCTATTGTATAAATCCAATCCTTTTTGAGTTAGTGCTACACCACGTTGTTCTATTTCTCCAAAACGCGCTTTATGTTCTCCCCTTTTTTCAATTCCATCATCACCTTTAAAATTTACCTTTTCGGTTAATGCTTTAAAGCTTGTTTGACGCAATAAAATAGGGCATTTTCTTGCTGGCGGTCCTTCAATATTGTCTTTTGGAGGAATATTTCGAGATGCCATATCGGCTTGTACTTTGTCAATATCTAAGGTTCTAGGCGTTAAGTGATTAATATGAGGTCCTTTAAAAGCAACCACATCAGCGATTAATCGGTGTTGGTTTAATAATGTTTCGTACATTTCATAATCTACCGTAGCTGTATCGTGCCATCTGAAGGTTTCTAAAGCCTCTTGAACAAAGATTTCAGCATCTTCTTTAGTTAAACCTCCTTCTGATTCAGATTTATCAATTAACTCTAATGCTTTTGGTGTAAAAATCTGACGATTTTCTAAAATAGCTTCTACATTTTCTCGAAGCTCGTCATTATCAATCAAATCTATACGTAGTAAAGAAGTAAATACTCTAAATGGAGCTTGGTTAAGAGCTGTGTTTTCAATTGCTCTGAATGCAGTAGCATGAACAGGAACTCCAGCTGTAGCTAAATCATAGTATCCTACAGGGTACATTCCCATAACTTTAAATAATCGCCTCATTGTAAATAACTCGTAAGGTTTACCTATACGAATTGCACCATGACGCTCCATATTTAATCGGGTTATTTCTCCTGTATGCTCTAACTGTTCTTTTAGCCCTTCGGATTCAGAAAGAGTATTTGTATTGATATCTTGAACTAAATCAAGTAATTCACCATATAAAGGTACTTCATTTTTGTACATTTCCGACATAATCGTAGAGAAACGGTTACGAATATATTCTGGTGTTACAAATGTGTTTTTAATTTTTAAAGTCATAATTCTCTAAACTCCATACTATATATTATTTAGTGGTTTTATTTTAATTGTAAACAACAATAAATTATATTTGCTGTCGCGTATAAATTAACCTAAATTTTCGGTTAATCATCAAACTTTATAAAAAAGTCGAAAATGCCCTCCGCTTAACACCCTCCTCAACAAATGCATAAGCAAACATTAGGAATGGAATTACATAGCAAATTCGAATCAATATGTTTTTGGTTTTTAAATTCATGGTTTTATCTCTATCGGTGTACCAATTTTTACATTCTCATATAATTCATCAATTTCTTTATCAGTCATTGCTATACAGCCTAAAGTCCAATCAAAAAGTAAATGAAACCTACCAATCCACCCGAATCCGTTTTTAATCCCGTGAATTTTAATTAATCCACCTGGACTCTTGCCAATCGAATCTGCATGTTTTTTATCAAATTCGTTCGGGTAAGAAATCCCAAGATTTTTATAGTATCCACTATTGGGATTTTTATCGTTAATTATATACAATCCTTCAGGGGTCTTTTTATCTCCCTCGTATTCTTTATGTCCTTTAGGAACTCGTCCAAGTGAAATTTTATATGACTTAATAATGCGATTATTTGAAATCAAATCCAGTTTGCGTGTATGTTTCGTCACGACAATTTTATCAATAGAAACAGACCTATCAATTGGTTCAAATGGCTTAAAATAGAAAATCAGTCCGATAACAATTAATCCCAAAAACAAAGTTAATATGATGTATTTTATTTTCATTTAGATAGTTCTTTATATATCCTATAACGGCTTGGCTATGCGTAGTGAGGGGGGGGTGAAACACAAAAATTTCATATTGTTAATAAATTTATTTACTTGCATAAACTTGATGGTTATCACTAATCCTCACATTACATACAGCCTTTGTTATGGGCCATGCTTCGTTCATTTCTATATATTCATATTCAGGTTTTTCAACAAGCAAATCTCCCGAAATAGTTTCTAATTTATTCTTTGTTGCTTCAATAGCTAAATCCGATTTATCAATTCCTATCCATTTTCTGTTTAAGGAATGTGCTGATTTTAAAGTCGTTCCGGAACCACAGAAACAATCTAAAACAATGCTACCTTTATTTGATGAAGTATTGATTATTAAATCTAGTAATCCTTGATTTTTTTCAGTTGGATAGCTTGGATATTGAGGGTCTTTAAATTCCCAAATGTCTTGCACCCTTTTGCCTTTTCGTTCATCAACGTATATCTTCTTTCTTGGATTTCCTTTTGACGACCATTCTAATAAGCCTTCTTTATCCCATTTTTCTAATGTTTCAACATCTGTTCTCCAATGCCTGCCTTTTGGGGGCAACATTCCTTTGAATGGTTTTGAAGAATTTCCGTTGTCGGTTTCGCCGGGTGCGTGAATGGGAACAGTTGTATAGCGTCTTCCATTTTTCTCTTTTTTCGCAAATAGTCTTACTATATCTTCCTCGCTATATGGTTCTTTCGGCTCATTCCAAATAGGCTTATCCGATTTTGAATAAAAAAGAATTAAATCTTTAATATTTCCGTATCCGGTTCGTTTAAAGTTTTTTGGATTACATTTTATACGTGTGATATCATTTCTAAAGTTTTCAATTCCAAAAACTTCATCCATCATTATCTTCACATAATGACCAATTTTATAATCAATATGCAAATAAATAGAACCTTTGTCAGATAATAAGTCTCTTAATAAAATTAACCGTTCTCTCAAATATTCAATAAATTCAGTGCCTACAAGTTTATCTGAATACGCAACTTTTCCGGTTTTTGAATTACTAATAGTTGTTGCTCTCCCATCAGTTATTGTAAAATTACCATTTGTTGCAAAGGGTGGGTCTATATATATCAAATCAATTTTTCCTGTTAAGTCTCGTTCATTTAATAAAAATTGAATTGCTTCCACATTATCTCCTTTAATGAGTAAGTTTTGCACTATTCAATCTCCATTTTTGGGTATCGGAGAAAATAAAATTCTCCATTAATATCTTTAATAAATCAACATTGCCTATAAGTATTTTTTCTTCAAAAATCATTTTCATTACTCTTAGAAATATTTCATTTGTATCTAAAGGTTTCTCAGACAACCAATCCATCTACCAACTTTTTTTAGCTAATTTTAACTTCAATTTAACCAATGCACTATCACCAGCTAACTCGTCTAATTCATTCTAAATCCTTTAATTTTTCAAAATGAAAAGGTACATTAATATATCTTGTCGTTTATCAAATTTACTTATTACTAATTATTTACAAGCAATATTTTCGTATTAATCTTTTAAGATTTTTAAATATTTTTCCTTCTCTTTTTTCTTATTGTCATTTTCATATATAATAACTTTTAATAATATCTGGTCAAAATATGCAACTGATTTACAGGTCTATAACCCATTTAATTAACGAATATATTTAGTACTTATTGCAAAAAACTCCTCCCTAACTAATTATGTCTTTTTTGACAAAAACTATGTCTATTTGGCAGAATTTTATTATTTTTGCTAAATATATTAATGTATTAATTTGAGAAAGGAATAGAGTAATGGCTTTTAAAATGGATGACATTATTTCGCTTGCCAAAAGACGTGGATTTGTATTCCAGTCTTCTGAGATTTACGGAGGATTAAACGGCTGCTGGGATTATGGGCCTCTCGGTGTTGAATTATTAAAAAATATCAAAAACGCTTGGTGGAAAGAAATGACCTACCGTGACAATATCGAAGGTATAGATGCTGCAATTTTAATGCACCCTCGAACTTGGGAAGCGTCAGGACATACTAAGCAATTCAGCGATCCGATGATAGATAATAAATCTTCCAAATCTCGCTACAGAGCAGATGTTTTGATTGAAGATTTCATCGCTAAACTACGTAAAAAAAAGAAAAATGAAAAAGCAGATGCCTTAGAAGCAGCTTTGGACAAATGTTCTGAAAACGAGGATTTCTATAATCTTATCATGGAAAATGAAATCAAAGACCCTGTATCAGGTTCTATGGATTGGACGGAGGTACGTAATTTCAACTTGATGTTCAAAACTTTTGTCGGCCCAACTGAAGATAGTTCTTCGACTGTTTTCCTACGTCCTGAATCCGCACAAGGTATTTTCGTAAACTTCAAAAACGTAATGGAAACTGCTCGCTTGAAAGTTCCATTCGGTATTGCTCAAATTGGTAAAGCATTCAGAAACGAAATAAATACTCGTAATTTCCTATTCCGTACTCGTGAATTCGAGCAAATGGAAATGCAATATTTTATCAAACCCGGGGAAGAAATAGATGCTTACAACTACTGGGCAGAGCAACGCTGGGAATGGTGGAAGTCCGTTGGTATGAAAGAAGACCACATGAGATGGAAAGAACACGAAAAATTGGCTCACTACGCAAATGCGGCCAAAGATATTGAGTTCTTATTCCCATTCGGTTGGGGCGAAATAGAAGGTATTCATTCTCGTACTGACTTCGATTTGTCTGCTCATCAAGAATACTCAAACAAAAAAATGGAATATGTTGATACTGTCAATAAAGACCGTTTTACCCCTTATGTACTTGAAACTTCTGCCGGTGCTTCACGTGGATTTATGGCTCTACTATGTAACGCTTTTGAAGAAGAGGAGATACCAAATGGAAAAGGCGGAACCGAAAAACGCTCTGTATCAAGATTCAAACCATCTATCGCTCCGATTACTGCTGCGGTATTCCCATTGGTAAATAAAGACGGAATGCCTGAAAAAGCTACAGGAATCTACAAAGATTTACAAAAATCATTCAAAGTTAAATACGATACTTCCGGGGCTGTTGGCCGTCGCTATCGCAGACAAGATGAAATTGGCACTCCATTCTGTATCACAGTTGATGGTGAAACACTTGAAAATGATACAGTTACAATTAGGGAACGGGATTCTATGCAACAGGAAAGAGTATCTATTGATAAAATTAAATCTTGGATTTTTGATAAGCTGTAAGAAAAATGGGATTGAAACAAAAAACACAATTATAGAAATATTAGATGTAATAACAAAATATGGACTTCATCTTTGATGGTGAAGTCTGTATAGGATATATCAAGTGAATATAAAAGAACTAATAAAACAACAATACGGAATAATCGGCGAATCAGACGCAATCGCCGAAGCAGTCGACACGCTAATCCAAGCAGCACCAACAGATTTGAACGTTCTAATTACAGGTGAAACAGGAACAGGAAAAGAAGTTTTTGCAAAGGCAGTACACGGATTAAGCAAGCGTAAGAAAAAACCATTTCTTAGTGTAAACTGTGCAGCGATACCTGAGAGCCTGCTCGAATCCGAACTATTCGGACATGAGAAAGGAGCATTCACCGGAGCAGCTGACCAACGAACGGGATTTTTTGAGTCTGCCGATGAAGGTACAATTTTCCTCGATGAGATTGGCGAAATGCCCTTGCTTACTCAAGTGAAACTATTACGAATTTTGGAGTCCGGTGAATTTTCAAGATTGGGAAGCTCTAAAGTCCATAAAGTAAATGTGCGTTTAGTGGCCGCTACAAATCGGGATTTGAAACAGGAGGTATTGGAAAATAAATTTCGTCAGGATTTATATTTTCGTCTGAATTCTGTGCATATCCTCCTTAAACCGCTTCGTGAACATCGTGAGGATATACCTCTTTTGGTAAAGTATTTCGGTGAATTGGTTTGTAATAAGTTAGGAACAAAATTTCAAGGTTTCGACCATGAAGCAGAAGAAATTTTGAAACACCTACCGTGGCCGGGCAACATCCGTGAATTACGCCACAAAATTGAAACCGTTTTGACCCTGGAACAAGCAGAATATATTACCGGTGATATTCTAAGAAGACATATCCCGATAGCCCTCCCCGAGGGAAAATATGATAATGTTCCCCAAGCTGCTTCGCTTGTGCAGATTCCTCGACCTGCAAGAGAACAACAAAACGAAATGGGACTAATTTTCAGAACGTTAATTGAAATTCAAAATGAAATCGGGGATATTAAACACGGTATCCAGAAACTATGGGAGAAAACAGAATCCATCAAGCACGACACTACAAATTTAAGCTATGAAGAAGTGCGTGAAGTTAATTCGATGGAAGAAGTGCTAAACCGTGAAAGTTACGAATTGGAAGAAGTGGAAAAAATGATGATTATTTCCGCTCTCAAAAAGCATAAAAATAATCGCCGAAAAGCAGCCGACGAATTAGGAATAAGTCAACGAACCATATACAGGAAGATAGATGAATACGAAATATCAATGGACGAAATATAGTCTGATTCTTCTTTTTTTAAATTCCCTCATTATTTTTGCTCAGGAGAATTACCAACGCTATACTTTTAATACCGCTAATCACTACAAACTTTTTAGTGCTCGGCTTTTATATTCTATAGATCAAAAACTTCACGAAGGGCAAGACAAGTTCCACTTTGTCTATCTCTCTTTCGAAAATACCCCCTCCGTCGAAGAATTAAAAATTTTGGACAGAATGGGCGTATGGGTAGATGTTGAACGGATTATTGCTCCCTATCCTCCACGAAACTATTGGAGTACGGTTGGTAAGATTCCGATTGACTCTCTAAATGCTTTGGCAAGTCTTGATTTTATCAAGAAGATTGCTGATGCCGAAGCAGAATTGCAACCGCAAAATAATAATGCACTAAAAGCATCATTTGCGGATTCAGTACAGGCTATCGGCTATGCTGGAAACGGTGTCAGAATTGGTATTCTTGATACTGGCTTAGATGTAGATTATCGTGGAGATGAGCTACCTTTAAATTTATTTGCGATTGATTATTCCAATTATCCATACTCGACAGATTTCAATGTATATAACAAAGTCAGCAGCCACGGAACCAATGTAACAGGTGTCGCTATGGCTACCGGGCATTTTTCAAAAAATAATGACATCAACGGCGGAGAACCATTTAAAGCACCTGCTTATGATGCAGCTCTTTCTTTCTTCAAAATATCTCCCGATGATAAACCTTCTGCTCCTGACGCGGTAGTTCGTGCCGCGGCTATTGATGCTGTTGTGGAATATGGAGTAGATATTCTCTCCCTTTCTTTTGGGGAAGATGGTATTTACCATGACGGGAGTTCTGATTTAGAAACGACATTGAGCAAATTAGCCATAGATAATAATGTTCCAATTTTCATCTCGGCGGGAAATTATGGTCATGCTCCATATCACTACTCGGGCAAAGTTTCTCCTAAGGATACAACTGATTTTATTCGTGTAAATGTTTATGATAAATCCGTCCCTCTTGATTATAATTTAGTTTGGGACGGTACAAATGATGATACTTTAGAACTTATATACTATAATAACCAATTAGAAAAACATACAGATGCACATTATTACAATGCTACCCAAAGTCCACGAAATACTGTTTCGCAGATTTCAGTTGCTGCTTCGAACCTTGTAATGCAGAGCAATTCTTTCTATATAAAGGTTGTCAATCATGGTACAAATCCTATTGACTACCATATTTATAAATACAGTAAAGGTATGATTAGTTTTTATATGCCAAATTATAGTTATATGACAATGAAACCATCGAATGCAGATAAAGTATTCTCCGTTGGCTCATATAATACTCGGAATACGTGGGTTGATTCTAAAGGCGAAAAGGTAGATTTTCACAACGAAGTTATCGGCGAAGTAAGTGATTTTTCATCAAGAGGACCACGTATAGATGGTATTCAAAAACCAGATTTAGTAGCTCCAGGGAATTTCATTATCTCCCTTCGTGATCGCTTGTTCCATACGATTGAAGATGCTTGGTGGGTCGCAGGAAATGGTAGCCTCGGCACTAATAAATTTTATTATACTACTTCCGGGACTTCAATTGCTACTCCTCATGTAGCAGGTGTGGCAGCTCAAATTTTAGAGAGATACGGTAAGGTACATATAGATTCTCTCTATAAATCACTAAGATTGGGGGCGACCCAAGACACGTTCACAAGACAAACACCAAATGGCATGGCCGGTTATGGGAAGTTAAATGCGGCTGCATCAATCAATCATACCTCTCTTCCTGAAGCGATAACTATCCTGCCATTTGAAAAAGTAACTTACTGTGCATCTGACTCTATTTTTGTTCCGATAGAAATTAGGGGAGATTTTGCGGAGGACAATGTATTTACTTTGCAGCTTTCGGGCAATACGGGACTCTTCAATTCACCTTATACCATGGCTGAAGTAACTGCTTCACAATTAGATACAATCAAAGGAAAAATCCCGGAATTCCTTATTAATTCCGAAGAATATAAAATCCGTGTGTTAGCAACTAAGCCGAATGTAGTTTCATCACTTCCGTCAGAAAGTTTGATTATTACGCAAATTCCGTCTATTAAAATGACTGGAAAAGTAGATGTTTGCGAAGGCGAAGGCTATCAATATTCATGTCTTAATCTAAATAACTTAAATTATTATTGGGAATTTGAAAATGGGACTCTCGTTGACTCTACGCGTAACTCCATATCCATTATTTGGGGACAATCAATACTTGATGGAACATTAACAGTCACGGCGGAAGAAGAAACTAGCGGTTGCAGTAAAACGGAAATATATGATATTTCAATACACGAAAAACCCAACATTTTTTTAGTGGGAGATACTATAATCTGCAATACGGATATTCATAAATATGCAACCTTCACCCAACCTGACGAAAGAGAAAAATGGTACGTAAGTAATGGTACTGTTAAGAGCAAAAAAGATAATTCTATTGAGGTAGTTTTTGATTCCTACTATAATGGTTCTGTGGAGCTAATCGTTGAAAATGATTCCTGCGAAACGAGACTTGAACTGCCGGTATATAATATTCAAGGCGAAGCATCAGAAATCCATGGTGATTTCAAACCTGCAAGAAAACAAATCTATCACTATTCAGTACAGGAAATTGATGCAGTAAAAACCAAATGGAAAGTTAAAGGCGGAGAGATTATTGACTCTTCTAAATTCCAAATTTCCGTTCTGTGGGAAGCCTTGGGAAAAGCCGAAATTGAAATAACAAGATATACAAAGGATTGCGAAGTAACCCGCTATTTTGATATTGTCGTCAGCGATGAGCACAGGTTCAGCATTGCCGGAAAAGATACGGTTTGTAGTGAATCAGCTCATCAGTACGAAATCATACCATTTGATAAAAATGCGAATTATTATTTTGATATTTCAGGGGGTACTCTAACAGACAATCAAGGTGACTCCATAATCAGCGTTATTTGGAAAACACAGCAACATAGTTCGATTCGTGTTATCAAAGAGATTAGCGATATTACATATATTGATACGGTTTATAAGCATATCTATGTAATCGAAAAACATGGTGCGACTATCTCACGAATAGGAGGAAAAGAGGGATTCTGCTCGAATGCAGAGCCTTATAAACTTATTGAAGGTAAGCCCTATGGTGGGAAATATTACGGTAGAGCTGTTGATAATGATGGATTTTTTTATCCCAGTAAAGCAGGAGGAATGAAGAGTACAAATGTATATTACGTGTATCCTGTTGATTCTGAATGCCCTGATACTGTTTATGTACAGGTACAGCTGTGGGGCGTTCCCAACGCACCGGAACTGCTTGATTACGGTGATTATTTGATTGCTCACGGTGCGACAGATATTTTCAACTGGTATCTAAATGACGAACTAATCGAAAAAGGAAACGGCAAACATACCCCTAAAAAAACAGGACATTATTCTGTCGCCTGCATAACAAGCCAAGGCTGTGAATCCGATATGTCGAATAAAATTTTCAAAGAAGTAAAAAGTGATGGTGTTTTAGATGAGTCTTCTTCATGGTCTATATATCCTAATCCGGCACAAAATAATTTGACAATTGATTGTAAATTAAGTAGCTTATACGACATAACAATTTTTGATATGAAAGCGAAAGTACATATCGAAAAAGAAAAATGCTCAGGCATTACAAATATTGATACTTCTGCTTTAACAGCAGGAACTTACTTTGTCAAACTTCAATTTACAGATTCATTTTCAATTAAAAAGGTAGTGATTGAATAGGGCAAAAAAAATAGTAATGATTATAATCGTTTTGGCCGGATTATCCTTGACAATTCTGCCAATCCGAAACAAAACCATGCTTAGAGTTAAAGAGATGAAATCCGCACCGAATATGGGCTTTTTCAATGATGCAGGGGATAATAGTCTATTTGAATACCTTAGCGAAAATATCAATATTTTGAATTTGTTCACGCCCGATCATTTTTACTATTGTTTAGCATATATTGATTCTTTGTTGCCGGAAAATTTGGTTCTATGCATAATATAGTGGGTAAGAAAAAAAATAGTTAATTTTGTATATGAAAAATTCGCTAGACATATTTACGATAGCCTTAGGTTTGGAAGA
>PDWI01006845.1_pt1 | contig 14152 bp, 11 predicted proteins | sample 1430891 | NCBI WGS metagenome assembly PDWI01 (sample SAMN01162508, study PRJNA174530) | Oral metagenome, whole genome shotgun sequencing project. | biome: Marine environment; feature: Marine mammal; material: Swab sample of the gingival sulcus; isolation source: swab sample of gingival sulcus...
GCAGATGTAAAGGTTTTAAATACCGATAAAGTTTTACGTCTTATAAGCAAAACCAAAAACCTCGGTAAATATACAATAATTGAAGGTAGAGAACCAGATAACTCAAAATATGAAATATTACTAGGAAATAAATTTGCTAAGGCAAATAATTATAAAATCGGAGATAGTATAAGTGTTGTATCAAAGGGAAATGTAGTAAATTTAAAAATTTGTGGCTTTGCTAGAGCCGCAGAACAAATATTTACAATCAAAGATGAATCCGACCTTTTTCCAAATCCTGTTGAATTTGGTTTAGCTTTTTTAGATGTCGAGATTATGAAATCCATCACATCCGAAAATTCATTTAATGAAATTATATTTAAATTTGAACAAAATACTGATTTTGATGATGTGAAAAATAACATTGATAAAAAGATTGAAAATTACGGAATTATAAGCCTTTATTCAAGAGATGATCAATACAGTAATAGCATTGTAGATGGTGAACTAGATGAACTTAAAACAAGTATGGTTTTTATGCCTTCAATTTTTCTAATGGTAGCTGGTCTAGTTATGAGCATTATGATTAAAAGAATTATAGAACAACAACGTGGACAAATAGGTATATTAAAAGCTCTTGGATATAGTAACTTTGCGGTATCATTTCACTACGCTTCATATAGCATCGTTTTAGGAATTTTAGGTGGATTATTCGGCTCTATCGCTGGAATGTTCTTTGCCAATGTATTCTTAAATATGTATATAGATATGTTTAATATGCAGTTTTTAGATAAATTTCCTATATATGAGTACTTTATTCGTGGAACTCGGCTATCCGTTATCTTCTGTATTATCATGGGGCTTTTATCAAGTAGAAAAGCTATGACATTACAACCCGCTGAGGCAATGCGTCCTGAAGCCCCTAAAAGCGGTCAAAAATCTATTATAGAAAGATATAAGATATTTACCTATATTTTTAATTCAAAGGGTAAAATGGCTATTAGAAATATAGTTAGAAATAAAAAAAGGAGTATATTTATAATAATTGGTTTATCTTTAGCATTTGCAATATCTACCATGCCATTAAATATGATTATTATGATGGACGATATGATACTTGATAAATTTGAAAATATTGAAAAATACGATGCTAAAATTACGACGACAAATCTAACTCTGAAGAATAAAGGAAAAGACGAAATCAAGCATTTTAAAGGAATTAACTACTCAGAAGAAATGCTTAGCATTCCCGTTAAACTAAAATTTAATGGAATTGTACAAGATGTTGAAGTACTAGGAATTGAAAATAATAGCAAATTATATAAAATCATCGATAGTAACAAAAATCCCATAGAAATAAGTTCATCTGGAATTTTTTTAGCATCTCGTTTAGCACAAAATTTAGGGGTAAAAATAGGAGATAGCATATTATTAAAAAGCGTATATGCAAAACATAAAAAAGACGAAATTAGCGTTAAAGTAAATGGCATAGTAGATCAATTTGTCGGGATTAACGGATATATGGATATAACTTTTTTATCTAATATTCTCGGATATAAAGGCGTTTTTAATAAGATATTAATCAGTACAGACAAAGAAGAAACTATAAAATTAATAAATTTAGAATATGAAGATTCTAATAAAATCAAAACCGTACAATCTAAATTAGAAGCTATGCGACAGGTACAACATCGAATGTCTACTATGAAATCCACCATGTTTTTTATGACATTTATTTCTATGATTATGGGATTTGCCATAGTATACAATATATATATAGTTGTTATACTTGAAAGAAAAAGAGAATTTGCAACACTTATGGTGCTTGGAATGGAACAAAAGGATATAATGTCAATTATATCTTTAGAACAGTGGATTTCTGCATTTTTAGGTATATTACTAGGTATCCCAATAGCAAAAGGGCTTATTATTTTTATGGCTATAAGTTTTAGCTCGGATAGTTTTAGTATGCCATCTTATATTGATGTAACATCGCTTTTAGCAGCCTCAGTTCTTATGATAATTTCAATAGTATTAGCACAATTATTAGCATCTAAAAAAATATTTGATATAGATATGGTAGATGCATTAAAATCAGCAGAATAAATTGTCATAAAAGCTTATACTAATTTCAAATAATATGCCTATTTAAACGCTTTAACCAATCCCATATGAATTATGGTATTTGTTTAAACTAATAATTAGAATTTAAAAAAATTAATATTAATCAAAAATTGTTCATTATACAAGGAGGAAATATGAAAAAAAATGCAAAGATTATCCTATGGATTATCGTTATTTTATTGATTGCGGGAATTATATTTTATAAGGCAAATAAACCTATTGAAGTTGCCACTGTAAATATAGAACAAAAAGATATGATTAGATCTTTTAAAGAAACTTCAACATTAGTATCGCAAAATGAAATCTCAATTACACCAGCATATAATTCAGAAGTGTTATTTATAATACAAAAAGGTAAGGAAGTGAATAAAGGCGAGCTTTTACTGAGTTTAGATACTAAACAATTAGAATATACTAAACAGAACTTGCAAGCACAAATACAGGCACTTTATGGTCAAGAAAATATGAATAACCCTAAGTCTAAATCCTCCGACACCATGGATTTAGCAACTCAAATGGCAAAAAACTCACTTGATAGAGCAAGAGAAGATGAAACAAAATACAGAAAATTATATGAAGAAGGTGCAATTTCTAAAACCGAGTACGATGCATTTAATAGAATATATCAAGATGCACAAAAAATGTATGATATGAAGAAAACTGCTAAAACTGGAAGTCGTGCATTTTACAAATCTCAAAGAGAAGCTCTACAAGCAACACTTGATGATATAGAATATAAATTAACCAAAAGCAAAATATACGCAGACAAAAAAGGAGTTATTACATCAACTTTTGCTAAAAAAGGTGATATGGCAAATCCTATGATGCCAATTATTCATATTTCAGGAACAGATGACTTACTTGCTGTATGCGATATAATTTCCACCGATGCACTAGCACTTAAAAAAGGTCAAAAAGTTGAAATCATAGAAAAAATAGGTCAAGAAAGTTCGACAAAAATGGGTAAAATAGTTAATATTGCACAAAATGCAAATACTAAAATATCTTCACTAGGACTAGAAGAACAAAGGGTTGAAGTAAAGGTAAAATCAGATAGCTTTAAAAATTTAATTGTAGGCTGTGATGTAGATATTATATTTGAAACCATGCATTTAAAAGACAAGATTACAGTTCCTAAGAGTGCCACATTTAAAAAAGATAATCAAAATTATGTATGGCTTGTGTCAAATGGTAAACTAATAGAACAAAAAATAGAAATAGACAAGGATTCGGATTATGATTATGAAGTTATATCTGGATTAAATAAAGCCGACATTGTAGTTATAGACTCGAATAACAAAGATTTAAAAGTAGGTAAAAAAGTAAAAATTATACAATAATATTTATGCTTATGCTAATCTCAAATAAAAATAACAGTCCTCAATTTCATAGAAAACTGCTATTATTTATATTTTTATAAAAGATTCATTTTATTTTTGAACTGCTTATTCATTTGAGATTAGCTTTAGTTAATTTTTCAATTTCTTTAAACTTATCAACTTTTCCACCCAATGCTAAAACTGTTTCTTCTCTAATTTTATCATAAACCTCTTTTCGATGAATTGAAATATCTCTAGGAGCATCTATACCTATACGAACTCGTCCATCCATCATCTCAACAAGAGTAATCGTGATTTTATCATCTATAACAATACTCTCATTTAATTGTCTTGATAATATAAGCATATTTAGACCTCCTTCTTAAAGATTTTATAACGAAGTTCATAATCACCATCTAATATAATCTGCTCTGCTTTTCTAATTTTATTATTGATAATAATTGGCGATTTTAAATTCATAGTAGTATTTTTTACTTCCTCTGGTATAACAATCATAGATAAAATTTGTATATCCGCTATATCACTTAGTTCTAAATGCTTTACGGCTACATCAGGAAGTTCAAAATCGTAGTTTGAAACAAAATAAAATGGATTTGTAACTATAAAACAGATTTTTTCATCTACTATTGATTGTAACCACATATATGGCATATCCTCATCGGGATTTTTAACAAGTATATATTCTTGTAGTTCTTCAAAGCCATAAAGTCCTCTTTGCATATAGATTATATCATCTTGGGTATATTCAATTTCTCCCAAATAATCAGTTGTAATCTTCATGCTATATCACTATCCTTTCATATTTAGATATAAAACACGTTTAAATACTCAACAAACCAATATCCACCATTTTATCAATTTTACCTTAGAAAATCCATTAGTGAAGGTTGAATAATTTTAGCTCCCGTTTGAAGCGAGGCTCTATAAACATTTTCAGAAGTTCTAAGATACATTATAGCCTCTGCCATATCAACATCTTGCACTTCGGATAATAATTTTGTAAAACTAACTTTATTTTCCGCAGAACGATTGACAATCAGTTGCATTCTATTTACTTTTGCACCGATATTCGCTCTATGATCTAACATATGATTAGTATGTTTTTTAAATACATCAATTGACTCACCAATAACTTTTTCATCATTATTGGCAAACGCATTAATAAGATTATCTAAATCTTCCATAACTGTACTTTTTCTAGTTTGTATAGCTCTAACATCAAAATCATGCATCTTAGTAGAATGAAGATTTGGATTTCCAACCGCACCTATAGAATCTATCGTAGAAAATGAAACTCCCGCAACCGTTGCATTAACTATAATAGCAGTTTCATACTGCTTAGGATTTGTCCCGAGTATTTCTTTATCTGGCGGAAATTTAGAATCAATCACATTTTGTAAATTAGTCTGCAAATCAGCAATAGTATTGCAAGCATCCATATCAATATTTAACATTTCTACCTTGCCATCTAATGTAATAACAAAATCTTGAATACCCTTTTGACGTGCTATATCCGCATCGCTAAGCCCTACAACTCCATTCATTACATAAGGTTCAGCATTACTCCCCGCCTGAGTATCAAATGCTCCCATTTCAGCTCCATTATACAAAATTGATACATTGAGTCCACCTATTCCATTTTGTCTATTTAATATAGCGAGCTTTTCTTCCCCGTCAATTGATTTCTTATAATATATATCTACTAAATTAGAGTCCTTTAATGTATTTCCACCAGCATCCTGAGCATTATATAAAATTTCTACCATTTCTTCTTTTGTTATAGGATAAGTGCTTGAACCAGCTAATTTATTTTTATCTAAGCTATTAACTACAGTAAAAGTCTGAGCACCTACATTAACTGTAACAGGCTGCTGAGAATAATCACTTGTCATATCGATTTTATACATTCTTCCCTTTGGAACAGCTGATTTACCTTTATCAATATGATTATTCATATTCACACCATTAGTATATGTTGCCGTATCAAATATATTTATACCTGAACCAGTAATTTTATATGTCTCATTATCTCCCTTAGTTTTTGCAATAACTTTTATTACACCATCAGCCGCACAATCTATACTTACAAAATCAGAATCTCTAAGAGATTTATCATATTTATCCTTTGCATTATAAAGTGCATTTTGAACATCTTTAGGAGTAAGAGGATTAGCTACACTTCCCTTTAATTCTTTTAAATCAACAGTATACTCACGACCACCTATATCAATTTTTATGGGATTTCCAGCCGCTTGATAATCATTTGTAAAATTAATTGAGCCTGTCATTGTATATGGCATACCCTCAGGATCTGGAAATACTTCTGTCAAATAATTTATCTCTTCTTTATATCCAAATAAATCTATTCCGTTTGTATTAATAATTATATTTTCTCCAACTCCTACTTGATATAAAGTTTTAGAACCTTCTGCTGTTTCATATGATGTAATATCAAAATTATACCTTCCATCACTTCTCATCAACTTAGTATTAGTTTTATTATTACTAAATACATAACGTCCTGCAAATGATGAATTAGCAGTAGTTATAATATGAGCTTTAATTTGTTCTACTTCCTTTTTCATAATGATTCTGTCAACTTCACTGTAAGTGCTATTAGCACCTTGAATCGCAAGTTCAGACAATCTTTTGTAAGATTCCCCAAGAGAAACCATCGCACTTTCTGTATATTCAAGCCAAGAAAGTGCATCATCTGTATTTCTATCATATTGATCAATTTCGGCTAAATCACTTTTATATTTAATAACCTTTGCTATTCCGACAGGATCTTGCATAGGACTAGAAATTCTCTTTCCTGTGGACAATTGATCTTGCCTATCACTCATTCTAGTTAAATTATTATTTATATTTCTAAGCATATTCATAGCCATCATATTAGTTGTAATTCGCATAATATTCTCCTATCTTCCGACAGTTCCAAGCCTATTTACGATTAAATCTATCATTTCATCTATTGTATTTACCATTCTGGCATTTGCTGAATATGCATGCTGAAATCTAATGACATTAGACATTTCTTCATCAAGAGAAACCCCCATAATAGCTTCACGCTCTACTTTAATATTATCTACCAATAAAGTTTGATTGGTCTTTAAGTTTTTTGCTGCATTACCATATACTCCTAAATTAGATATAAGAGATTTTACATAATCATCAGGGCTACCCCAATCGTATAACTTAACATTGTGTCTAATATCAGCCATTGCCAACATATTATCGCCATTACGAGGTATTTCTAATTGCGAATCAGATGTAGCTATCTTATCAACTTCAATTAAATCAGTTGCTACATTTATATCTTGTGCGCTCAATCTATCCACAACTAAATATCTACCATCTGCATAATGAACACTTTTACTTTTATATTGAGGATTTTGATCTAAATAATCACCTATAACTTCAGCAATTGTCTGATTTTTTAAACGAATTTTTTCATCAGACTGCAGTGTTTCATATTGATCCATAACCTCTTGGACTTTTTCATCTACTATATGAGTAATATCAACTGCTGGCTTTCCATCTAATCCCCTATTAAGAATATAATCATCAAATTCATCACTAGACATATTATCAATTGTAAAGAAATTGCCACCCTTGTTACCATTCAAGTCATATCCCTGTTTATGAATACGATTCATCTCTGATACCAATTTATCCATAAAAATATTTAATTTATTCAAATAATAAGGTATGCCCTTATCTTCGCCATCTATATTATCTCTAATATCAATAAGACCTTTTAAATTCCCGCTACCTGATTTAAGAGGAGAACCATCTGCCCACCTAACATCTTCTAATCCGTCAACATCATCTGGATTTTTTCTCTTATTTCTAACTGTACACACGAAAGAATCAGCTCTATAATGACTGGCAAGTATATGACCACCAACTGTTACATGAAAACGACCTTCCTTATCCTCATAAGAATTTACAGTCATGTATTCAGATAATTTATCTAAAACCAAATTTCTTTGATCTCTAGCATCATTGGCATGACCACCACTTAGTTCAGATTCAAAAATAACTTTATTTAAATCCGCTATCTGCCTTGCATATCCATTTATATCTTCAACGGCAACCTTAAACTCTGTATTTACGTCATACTGTAACTTTTTAAAAGATGATGCCATACCGCCAATGCCCTTTACTAAGGCGATAGCTCGCTCTCTTAAAAGAGTTCTAACTGATATGCTTTCTGCATTTTTACTAACTTCTTGTAAAGATGAAAAGAAATCATCCATAAGTTTTCCAACACCAGAATCCGATGGTTCATTTAATATGCTTTCAATATTTTGTAAAATTTCGTATTTAGCATCCCATTCAGACAGTTTAGCGTATTCTGTTCTGTATTTATAATCCAAATATTGATCTCTAATCTGTTTGACCGCAGTTACATCAGTTCCTAAACCAAGAGTACCCATATCCCCAGGGAGTTGATCAGGTCTAAAAGCTTGCATATCCATTCTCTGTCTACTATAACCTGGTGTATTCACATTTGAAACATTATGAGATGTTACGTGCATAGCTCTTTGATTTGCAAATAAGCCAGATAACGCTATACTTAATCCTGTAAATCCATTTGCCATAATATCACCTAAACCTTAACATCAAACATATTTCGTTCGCCTTTTTCATAATTTATATTTGCTTTATCTCCATAATTGGTTTCCGTATCAGCAAATCCCGCCATAACATTTACATTGAAATCTATAATATCTAGCGATTGCTCTATCAACGAACCATTTTCTGCATTTATTTTTTTAACATCTTTCATTAAATTAACAAGCTTTCGGCGAACATTTTTAACCTCTGCTTGATAATTAAGTGGAACATAGTCTATCACATCATCTAAAGTTTCAACTTTTTTAATATCATGTTCTTTTATCATCTCACCTATCACTATATCCCTTATATCTTCAAGTTTCATAAGACTTGCTATAAGAGTTTGCTCTCGTTTTGTCATCGCTTCAAGCTGATGTATATTTCCATCTATAATTACCTGTTGTTTATCTTTTGAAAGTTTATATATTTCCTCATATATCTCACAATCTTTATCAAGTGCTAATATCAATCGCTCTGCAACATTCATACAATCGCCTCCCCTCTAATAAAATCAAATAAAAAAGCACGGAAAACTATACTTTAACTAGCATTCGCTTCCTTGCGAAAAGTTCTCCGTACTTCCATGTAAGGAGTATGAAATTATTACTTACTTAGCATATCCAAAATTTTTTGTGCTACATCATCTGATGATGGTGCATATTTCCCAGAATTAATCTGCTGAGAAATCAAAGAAACTTTATCTTCCCTTATCTCAGGTAAATTATTAAAGGCTTTCATTGCAACTTGAAACTCTCTAGCTTCTTTTGAGATTTCAATTTTATCAGTGGGAAAAGATTTATTCTTATTTTTTTCAACTTTAGATACTGTCTTCCCATAAGCCCCCATAACTTTCTGGATATTTGCCACAGATTGTATTTTCATATATAAAACCCCCTATTCATATTACCTTACCTTAAGTATCGGCAAAAATAGGGGAGAGTTTAATCATTTTTTAATTATATTAAGCTGTATATATCTATTTTCCAAATCGCATACGATCCTTGCTCTTTTTTTTCTTAATCGAATTTTCTTCAATTTTAGGAGTAAATTCAGATTTTAAACTTTTGCTGATTTCACGAGAACAAGTTGCACAAAATCTACCCGTCTGAATCTGCTCTCCACATTTTTCACATGGATATCCTACACCTTCACCTTTAAGTTGTAATCTACCTTCACGAAGCCATTTTAAAACTAATTCCTCATCAACATCCATCTCATTAGAAACTTCCATAACATTTGTAGTTGGATTGTCATAAATAAATTCTCTAACCTTTAAAAATATCTTTTCTTCACTTTCACGGCATCTCTCACATAATCGTTGCATTCGGGATGCAGCACGAAACATTCTTCCACATTCCTTACAATTTTTTAAATTAAGATCCATATCGTACCTCCATATCTATTCCATAATAATTATACCAAATTAAAATAGAAAATACATCAATTAATAATATTACTATATTTTAATCATCATAAGCTCTAGCAATACAAGCAACAGAAATACTCAATACTCCAAATTCTAATAATACCTTGGAACATTCTCTTAATGTGCTACCAGTAGTAAAAACATCATCAATAAGCAGTATATGTTTGCCCACAATGTAGTTGTTTCCAACTTTAAAAGCATTGTCAATACTTTTAGCACGTTCATTTCTCTGTAATGTTTTAAGTGGCTTAGTATTTTTTACCCTCACAAGTCCATCACTTATAAATGATATACCGAGAAGTTTAGAAAGTTCTTTCCCAATCAAATCCATTTGATTAAAACCTCTCATACTCCTTCTTTGCCTACTTAAAGGCACTGGAACTATAAAGTCTATATTATCTATCCACATAGTATGATTTATTCTATTTGCCATCATCTTTGCAAGCGGTTTTGCCAAATAAGTTTTTCTATGATATTTAAAATCTAAAATCATCTTCTTTAAAATATCTTCATAATATGCACATACACATATCTGATTAAATAACTGTTCATATTGTGAACATTCATAACAAGTTAAACCTATGCGATTGAGTTTATCAACACTAGCTCCACACTGAGAACAAGTATATCCTAATATTACGTCTATTTTATCTGAGCAATAATTACATAAATCCGTCTCAGATTCCATTCCACAATTAAGACATATCATATCTTGTGGATATACTAAATTTAACATTGCATCTAAAATCAATTATCGTCCTCCAATATAAATCCATCTTCCTTTATTTTTTTTATCCTATCCAAAAGCCCGCTTTTTCTATCCGATGGTCTATCATTTGAAATCATATACTTCAATGCACTACGAGTTCCAACAAGAACAACTAATTTTTTAGCACGAGTCAATGCAGTATATAATATATTTCTATTCATAAGCATTGGAGTTCCCATATATATTGGCATAACTACAACAGGAAACTCAGACCCCTGACTTTTATGAACTGTAATTGCATAAGAATGCATTAACATATCAAGTTGAGAAAATTCATATATAGCCCTTCTATCATCATCAAAATATATAGTCGCCTGTTTTTTTAAGTTATCTATCGACTCAATTTTACCAATGTCTCCGTTAAATACTCCATCTCCCTTTTCTTCATAATACTTCCACTTCATTTTATAATCATTTTTTATCTGCATAATCTTATCGCCAACTCTAAATAATTTTGCTCCAACTTTTACTTCCGCTTTGCTCTCAGATGCTGGATTAATAAGATTTTGAAGGTTTTCATTTAAGGCGTTCACTCCTGTAATTCCACGCTTTATGGGGCTTAAAATCTGTATGTCATTTACAGGATCGTATTCATAGTGATTTGGCAATCTAAAACTAACCAGTTGACCTATTGTATCCGAAATTTCCTGAGAATTATTCTTTTCTATAAAAAAGAAGTCCTTATCCTTTTCATTTAAGTATGGCATCTGACCAGAATTTATCCTATGAGCATTTATGGCAATAAGCCCCTTTTCTGATTGTCGATATATCTCCGTAAGTCTAACAACAGATACAAGCTCAGAGTCTATAATATCCTTTAATACCGTTCCCGCTCCGACAGACGGCAATTGGTCAACATCTCCCACAAAAACGGTTTGAGTGCCTTTTTTAACAGCTGACAATAAATACTTCATTAATTGAATATCCATCATAGAAGTTTCATCTACAATCAATACATCACATTCCAAAGGATTATCTTCTGTCCTCGTAAACATCCCTCTTTTTTCACTCTCTGAATATACGTATTCAAGAAGTCTATGAATAGTCTTGGCTGGTCGCCCCGTAGTTTCTGTCATTCTCTTTGCCGCACGTCCTGTTGGTGCTGATAACAAAACTTTCATATGCCTACTTTCAAACACCTCTAGTATGGCATTTATAATAGTGGTCTTACCAGTGCCAGGACCTCCTGTAATAATCAACATTCCCTTAGTGGTAGCCATCATTACTGCCTGTTTTTGAGCCTCTGCCAAATCTATTCCAACTCTAAGCTGAAAATCCTGTATCCTAGCTTCTATATTTTCGAGCTTAATATTTGGTTCAAAGGACGCTATCTCAAATATTTTCTGACATACTTTAGTCTCTGCATAATGAAGTGCTGGAGAATATATCCTAGTATCTCCAAATGCCGTATCAGCAGTTACTCTACCCATTACAAGAGCATTGCCAAGTTGCCGTTTAACAATATCTTCATCAACCGATAATGTTTCAGAAGTTTGACTTACAAGGGTTTGTTCAAGAGTGTATGTATCTCCACTGTCAATACACTTAGCTAAAATATAATCCAACGCTGGTATTATTCTTTCAGGTGCATCAAATTTAATACCTATTTTTCTAGCTATTTCATCTGCAATTTTAAAACCTATTCCATCAATATCATCTACAAGAGAGTATGGGTTTTCCATAATTTTATTTTTAGTATTATCGCCATACACTTTATATATGCTCATTGCCCTATTAGATGATATTCCATATTGTTGTAAAAACATCATAACTTCTTTTAATGACTTTGTATCTTTAAAACTATCTGAAATCTTACTCGCCTTTTTTTTGCCAATGCCTTTAATATCAGTCAGTTTATCTGGAGTTTTTTCTATTACTTCTAAAGTTTTATCTCCAAACATTTCAACTATCTGCCGAGCCATAAATTCTCCGACTCCCGCTATTAATCCAGAAGATAGATACTTTATAATAGAATCCTCATCCACAGGCATTACAATTTCACTGCTTGAAACATCAAATTGTTCACCGTAAATAAGATGCTCTGTATATTGTCCAACAAATTTCATCATTTGACCCTTTTTTACAAACGGAATAACTCCCTTTATAGTCAAATAGATTCCCTCTGTTTCAAGAACCGCTATAACAAAGCCATTTTCTTCATTTTGAAATATTATTTCTTCGACAATACCGCAAATTTCTTGGTTCATATTAACCCCTATAAATTAATATTTATACTTTTATGCATATCATATCTAACATTATACTACTTTTAACAAATATTTTTAGCAAATATAATTTACAATGAGGTTATTAAATATATATTAACATAAATGGATAATTTTGTTAATATATTTTAATGCACACACTTAAAAATATTATAAAAAATAGGATGAAATTTTACCTTCATCCTATTAATATTATACTATAAATTAATTTCTAATTCCCAAAAGCCTCTTTTTTAAGAATTTCAGCCTTATCAATTTTTTCCCATGAAAGGTCGATGTCCGTTCTTCCAAAATGCCCATATGCTGCCGTTTGTTGATAAATAGGTCTACGTAAATCAAGTTCTTTAATAATGCCAGCAGGTCTTAAATCAAAATGCTTTCTCACAAGACTTTCGATAATTTCTTCATCAACCTTAGCAGTTCCAAATGTTTCAACTAATATTGAAACTGGATGTGCAACTCCAATAGCATATGCTAATTCTATCTCACATTTACTAGCAAGCCCTGCTGCAACAATGTTTTTGGCAACATATCTAGCCGCATAAGAAGCTGACCTATCAACCTTAGTTGGATCTTTACCAGAAAATGCACCTCCACCATGGCGTGAATATCCACCATAAGTGTCGACTATTATCTTTCTACCTGTAAGTCCGGCATCGGCTTTAGGTCCGCCTATTACAAATCTACCTGTTGGATTAATAAAATACTTTGTATCTTCATTTAGAAGATTATCAGGTATAATAACTTTTATAACATTTTCTACAATATCTTTTTCGATGGTATCATGAGAAACATCAGGGTCATGTTGAGTAGAAACTACAACTGTATCAACCGCAACAGGCTTATCATCTTCATAAACCACTGTTACCTGAGTTTTCCCATCTGGACGAAGATAGCTTAAAGTACCATCTTTTCTGACATCTGTAAGTCTCTTAGACAATTTATGTGCTAACGAAATAGGCATTGGCATAAACTCTGGTGTCTCATCGCAGGCAAATCCAAACATAATGCCCTGATCGCCAGCTCCTACCGCTTCTATATCAGAATCGTTTTTTTGTCTATACTCTAAAGCCGAATCCACGCCCATTGCAATGTCAGATGACTGTTCATCAATCGCTACTAACACAGAACAAGTTTCACCATCAAAACCAATATCGGACTGATTATAGCCTATTTCTTTAACTGTCTCTCTTACCAACTTTGGTATATCGACATAACAATTTGTAGTTATTTCACCACATAACATTACCATTCCAGTTTTTACAGTGGTTTCACAAGCTACACGCCCATTTGGATCACAACGTAATACTTCATCTAATATGGCGTCAGAAATCTGATCACACATTTTATCAGGATGCCCCTCAGTAACAGACTCCGATGTAAATAATCTTCTTTTCATAATTCCTCCTTTATCCCCTCAAAACTCTCACTAAATATTACTTGAATAATAAAAAATCTTTCCTCAAAACTGGAAAGAATAATATTTATTACCTCATCTTCCAGTAAAATCTGTGGGACTTAGCACCGTGTATTCACCGGTTGCCGGACGTCATAGGGCCCATTCCCTCGGTCGCTCTTTATAAGGTGGGGATATTCAATTTTTTAAAGCATAACATATATTCTATTATCTCGTCAAGCAAGTTTACGTAATGAAACATGAGTGCGA
>PDWI01006846.1_pt1 | contig 14152 bp, 10 predicted proteins | sample 1430891 | NCBI WGS metagenome assembly PDWI01 (sample SAMN01162508, study PRJNA174530) | Oral metagenome, whole genome shotgun sequencing project. | biome: Marine environment; feature: Marine mammal; material: Swab sample of the gingival sulcus; isolation source: swab sample of gingival sulcus...
GTTTAGATCATGACCTGCCTTGCGGCCCACGTCCTCGTTCATTCCTGGATATTCATTTTTAATCCAGCCATCGGTACGGTCATACTGGCCGGAGATTCCGATGGAAAGTTTATCAGCTACCAGCGGGCCATTGGCATAGGCGGAGGTCTTCCAGGTATTCCAGCTGCCATATTCGGTTTTTACCTTGCCTGCCCAGGTATCTCCGGGATCACGAGTGATGACGTTAACGACGGCGCCAATGGCATCCTTGCCATACAGGGTGCCTTGAGGCCCCCGCAGTATCTCAATACTCTCGACATTGATCAAGGAGAGGTTATACTCCCAACGATCGACAATGGGGACCCCGTCAACATACATAACCACCGGGTTATTATTGCTAAAAATGGAGGGGTTCAGGCCGCGGAAATTGATCCCGGAACCATACCCTGGTGTGCCCAGGGTATTGGGAATCTGGTTCAGTACCTCAATAGCACTGCCTAACCCCTCTTCTTCAATATCATTTTCGTCAATTACTGTAATACTCTGGGGAACTTTCTGGATGCCCTCTTTTATCTTGTTGGCGGTAACGATAATATCCTCAAGAACCTCTATCTCGTTGTCTTCTTTGGCCATTGCCGACACAGCACAAAGCAAAAGGCCAAACGCTGGAACAGCCAGAATTAATCGTTGTGCTTTCATCATCTCTCCTTTTATTGATACTGTTTCCTGTTATCCGGTGTTCCCTGAAAATGGATAATTTCAGAGAACACCTTGTTTTTTATGTTGTGCGAAACATATTGTTTTGCGAAAAAAATATTTGCAAGTATAGTAAGAAGAGATCTTGTCATACAATCTGAATCAGGAAATGTTTTTTTACTATCGGGAATTTTTGACGCAATACACAGGTAACAAATAATGAACGATCCCCTTGCATATTGTAAAATCGATGAAGCCTTTCCATATAACGAAAAGGAGAGCCAGCGAATCGGTTTTTCCGTATGCGATGAGCAGCCTGCATCCCATTTTAATCGAGGGATACGCCTTGAGCTGGGCCAGGAGAAAGGACTGGGCTGGGCAGAAATGCTGCAGATTGATAATGGACTTGATGTCGGATTGTGTAACTATCGTCTGAAAAAATGTCTTGAACCCATTCATTTCAGTATGGTAACCCCGGTACAGTTTACCATCGTACTCTCAGGTCGTTTTAATATGCAGTTTCAGGGAGGGGCTACGCAGACCATCGGTCCTGGAGATATATGGTTTGGCCATAGCCATCAACAACAGGTGATATACAGTCAGTCTGATAATGATACGACGATTTGCGGACTCACCATTGGTTTACCCGCACATCTTGTTGAGAGATGGTTGGGAAACTACAGTGACGGGATCACGAGAGGGCTGGAACGACTCCTTTTCCACAGATCACGGGTCGGGAGTGCAACCGATCGCAATCTTTTTCCTTTGGTAAGGGGGATGCGCGAGTCAGCAGGGCTTATACGAATGGCGAGAAAACTGATAGCCGCAGAGCATCAGACCATTTGGGGCAAATTCCATTTTGAATCCCTGGCTCTGGAACTCCTGGCCCAGTTGTCGACCCTGGAGGGAAAACAGACAGATTGCCGGCTTGAAACCTGGAGAAATAATACCGCATTTGTTGATAATGCAGTGGATATTCTGCGGCAGGAATGGATCACACCGCCAAGCATCTCTTCTTTGGCAAAACGGGTCGGAACCAATGAATGCTATCTGAAAAAGGGTTTTCGTGATAAGACCGGGATGTCCATTGGTGAATATATCTGCGAATTGCGGATGACCAGAGCCCTTGATCTTCTTGAGACAGGCAGATATACCGTAACAGAGACCGCCCTTGCCGTCGGCTACAACAGCCTTAGCCATTTTAGCGTCACCTTCAAGAAGTTCTACGGCAAATCCCCTTTACACTACCTCTCCCGGACAGTGTAAAAACGCTATCTTCTCAGGTGTTCCATATCAAATTCAAGGGTGGTCCCAATTGATTGGATAGCCTGATAGGTGGGATAAGCTACAAATCCTTAGATTAGAAAATTAAAATAGGCATCAGGTAGTCTCGGTGAATGGGCAAGGCCAACCGAAATAAATCTCATCTTCAATACCCATCAATTGCATTAACCGCTGGATCCGTTTCCGGTTGACCTTTAGGCCCTTGCACTTTCTATGCTATTTATAGTTAAAAGTTATAGGTTACCCCAAAGGAAATCACCGGATACACCTTAATATCATTGACCTTATCCTTTATCTTTTGCTCTTCTACAGCAAGATTTTTTTGAAAATGCGCACAGGCCGCCGCAGGTAACATTGGGTTGCAATGGCCGTTAATATCCGGGTCGGCTTCTCCCTGATACAATATTCCCAAATCGAAATTAAATGACCAGTGGCTATTGCTTTGGGCATCTCTTCCCCAACCCAGGCCAAAATAGGGGGCAATGCTGCTAAAAGAAACTTCTCCGGTAATGGAGTCGATGGCGGCGGCAGGGTATCTAACGCCATTGATGGAGTAGCTTCCGGCGGTTGGTTTGGCGGTTATATCGACTGAATTGCCGTTATAAAGGGCACCCCCGGTAAGACGAAAGCCATTGCCAAAGGGGTGGTAATCGGCTAGCAAGGAAAAACTTTGCAGTTCCAGATCACCTTTATAGGAAACATCATCGGTGCTGAAATCATGCTCCCAATTCAGCCAGTTTACCCCGGCACGCATATTAAGGTAATCATTGAAGGAATGGGTATATTCAACACCAAGCCCCAAGGTTCCAGCTTTTATTCCTATTCCGTTAGAATTTTCCGCTATTGCAGATTGCGCAAGGAATAGCATCCCCAATGCAACAGCAGATAGTATTTTTTTCATTCTTCCCTCCTTTTGTTCTGGATTAAGTGTTTTTTCTGATTGAGGGAAGTTATATCATGTCAGAACAATAAAATCATGCTTAATCTAACAAATAAATACCTTTTTATTGATTCGGTATATTCCATTGTTTAATGATATTTTTAATATTTATAAAATCTCTGATAAGAGATTCAATGGGCGGGATTGTTTTAATAAGCTCAGCCCATTGATAATTATATGGAAAAAATACCTGTTAAATGCTTGCCAGCAATGTACCGGAAGGTTCCGGGTGTTGCCTCTGGAGTTTGGCGAGATCAACCTTGCCCAGCGTTACTGTAAGAGATTCTTTTCTCTTGCTGGCAAGTTCAAACCAGTTAGTCAACTCTGCAAGTAAGGCCTCTTCTCCTACGCCTTTTCTTGTTTGCGCCTTGTTGATGGGGTGATCCATCTGCCCGGAGTTGATAAATGTCCATTCCCCATCATTGTGCTTGGAAATGACGCCGGTATGGCCTCGTGTGGGGGTGGAAAAAGAGAGTATTTGCCCTTTTTCCAGTAGATTAGACATCTTCTCCAGCGTCTGCCTTGCAGCAAGCCCCGGCTTTTCTACAGAGGAAAATGTCTCGTAGAGGACTTTAGACCCTGCAGCTTCAACAAGCCCTTCCCCTGTAAGGTAGGCATTGGCTGGAAGCCCTTTTTCCTTTGCCATATCAGTAAGACGGCGATAGAGACCTTCTTTTCCTGTATATTGTACACCGATATTTTCCAGTCCTTTTACCACCATTCCGTAGCAATCCATTTTCGAATATGGAGTACCAATAAATTTCTGTACGGCAGCACTGAGATCTTCTGTTTTTTCCTGCGGAGCAAACTTCAGTCTATTGCTCATCAATGGAGTTTCTTTTGTTGAAGCAGGAGAAGAGAAGTCCGGCTGTAGACCAAAACGAGAGGAAGCTTTTCCCCAGGAGATCTCTTTTGTCAAAGGATCAATACGCACCTCTGTACCAGCCGGGATATGCCGAAAATCCTTATCAGCATTAACCGGCAGAGACAGAATTTGCCACTTTTCCTTATCAAATTCCGATGCGGCAAGAAGATGAGAAATTGTCGGTGTTTTTTTATTGAGGGTTCCAAGGGATACACCTTCTGCCATATCCTGTTTTCCTCTTAAAAAGAGTTCGTTGCTTGTGGGGTCAAGAAACACCTTTGTCCCTTCCCGCAGCCTGGTATATGGTTTGTTTCTGTTGATTGGTGAGTGGATAATCTTCCAGCTTTTATCGCCAAACTGATCGTTATGCACCATAAGCTGAGAAACTGTTGGATTATCTTTGTTTATCTGGCCAATAAAAACAGGTGGTTGTTTCGCTTGTTCTGGAGCGGTTTGTTTGATCTGCCCGGCAGCAGTATCTTTAACCTGCGTTTTTATTGTTGCCTGTCTGGTTTGTTCACGCATAGCTGTCTCTTTGTCTTGCGTTACGACTGCGCCCTGTTTGGCCTGTTCGTCAATAATGGCCTTTTTATTTTGTATCGTCTCGACGATCTTCTCTCCCGGCTCGGTAAAAGTAGTCTGTTTGGTTTGCGCTGGCATGGTAGTCTGTCTGGTCTGATCAACAACAGGTGGCTGTTTCCCCTGATCGGAAATGATGCGCTTGTCCTGTCTGGGGGCTGATTGCTCAACCTGTTTTGGAGGAGGCATCATCTGTCTGACCTTGTTTGGAATAGGCGTGCGGATAACCCTGTCGAGAGCGGGTGTTTGTCTGGTTTGGGGGCCTTGATCTTTAACCGATCCTTTCGCGTTGTTTTTCCTGGAGGATTCAATTATCAGCTCTTCGAAAGCAGTCGATTGCGTTTTTGGAGCTGTCGACGAACTTTTTTGTCGCGGAATCTGGTTGGTCTCATTCTTTATTGTAAAAGATGATATTGTGTTATCCATTGCTCTCTGTAGGTAAGATGATTTTATATTGTGCCCTTTTCTTGTTTTGCAAGAGTGTTGGCAATGTATTCGGAAAGTGCCAACAATTATGTTGCGGTTTTTCTTGCTGTTGCAGAGACTTTTGCAAAAAATACGCCAGAATTTATTTCCTGCAAAAAATTAAATGGTTCCAGATAAATAGAAACTCGCCAGGAAAGGAGGACGAAAAATTGACAATAGCCTGTTATGAAAAATCTTCTTTTTTCCCCTCTTTATGCTATCCTGCACAGGAGAAGCAGGATACCCTGATTATTTTATGGAGCTATAAATGATATATATTCACCACGGTTCAAGGAGAGGAAAATGAAGCTGAATAATATGTCGATTAAAACAAAAATATTTATAATCGCCTTTGTTGGGCCGGTGATTGTTGCGCTTGTTCTTGCTTGGCAGCGAGTGGAAGATATTAAGGCCAATGCCATTGAGAATATTATCAATAAAAGTAAAACGATTGTCTTTATGGCCGAGGCGGCACGTACCGAGATGGGAAAGAAGCTGGAGGCCGGGATTATCGTGCCTTTTGAAGAGATTGATGCAGATAAGATTCTGGAGGCGGTGCCGGTGGTTACCGCGATGCAGGTTGCGGCAGTAAATGCCGAAAAGGCCGGATATGAATTCAGGGTTCCCAAGGTTGATCCCAGAAACAGCAACAATGCACCAACCAGGGAAGAAGAGGCCGCTCTGGAAAAGATCAAGCGGGATAATCTTGAAGATTTGGTGGTTATTGGCGAAAATGAGGTACGTTATTACAGACCGGTCAAATTGACGAAAGATTGCCTTTTCTGTCATGGTGATCCTAAAGGAAAGATTGACCCCACAGGCGGAAGACTCGAAGGGTGGCATGCAGGAGAGACACATGGCGCATTCGAGATTATCAGCTCTCTTGATGCAACCAATGCGTTGATAAAAAAGACAAAGATAATGGTGCTGCTATGGGCTGTGGGTATTCTTGCCTGTATCATGGCTGTTGTCTGGTGGCTGCTGAAAACCTCAATAGTTAATCCTCTGGAAAAAACTTCTCGGTATATCAAGGCTATTGCTTCCGGCGATCTGCAAGGGAAGTGCGATCTTGATAGTCGTGATGAATTTGGCCATATAGCCAGTGAGCTGGAAAATATGAGTCAAAATCTTGGCAGGCTGATTGGCAGCCTTGTGGTAAATTCGAAAACGCTTGATGGTGCTGCTGATGAGTTAAGCACATCTGCCGATGCTTTTGCCAAAGGGGCAAGCGAGATGAGCGCCCGTTCCGTTTCTGTAAGTGCCGCTGCTGAAGAGATGAGTATCAATATGAGCAACGTTGCCGCGGCAACAGAGGAGGCTGCCACCAATATATCCATGGTTTCAGCCGCTGCCGAAGGAATGTCCGAAACGATCAATGCCCTTGCCGATGGCGCCGAGAAAACCAGAGCAATTACCTCTCAGGCGGTGAAGCAGGCAGAGTCTTCCTCAAAACAGGTTGATAAGCTGGGAGAGGCGGCGCAGCGTATTGGCAGGGTTACCGAGGCTATTACTGAAATTTCCGATCAAACCAGTCTGCTTGCCTTAAATGCGACTATCGAAGCAGCCAGAGCGGGAGAGGCGGGTAAGGGTTTTGCCATCGTTGCCAATGAAATCAAGGAACTGGCTAAACAGACTGCTGATGCCACTTTCGAGATACGGGAGCAGATAGAAAATATTCAGCTTACAACATCCCACTCTGTTGAAGAGATTGGCAAGATAACCAGCACCATTAGGGATATTAACAGCCTTGTCGTTGAAGTGGGCGAAGCGGTATCTAAGCAGAATATTACTACAAGGGAGATTGTTGCCAATATTACTCAGGCAACTCTTGGTATTCAGGAAGTTACTGAAAATGTATCGCAAAGTTCGGTGGTGGCGCAGGAAGTTGCGCAGGATATCGCTCTGGTGAATAATGAATCCACCGCAATTGCGGAGACAACTGAAGAGCTTACCGAGAAGGCAGCGCGTCTAAAGGAGATATCTCAGGAGCAGGAGTCGATGACCAGGCAATTTTCTGTATAGCAGAAGATTTCTTTTCAGGCGGGGATGTTGATGAAGAATATATGGCATAGCGGCTGTTTGTCTCGATCAGGAGTGGAATTGTGCGCTCGCTATACGGTGATAGATCGGCATGGCGGCGGCAGCGCTCCTCCTTTCTCCTCTCTTAATGTAGGGCTTTATGTTGGTGATGACAGGGCTGTGGTTATGCAAAATCGCCGCTTTGTTCAACAGCAGCTTGGTTTGCGTTCTCTCTGTTTTGCCCGCCAGCGGCATGGAATAAATATCCTTGAAATTGATGCAGAAAATTCTACGGACTGTTGCTCTGATCTTGGCGAAGAGGAGGGATGTGATGCCCTGTTGACCAGTGTTCAGGGCGTTGGGCTTGCTGTGCAACATGCCGATTGTCAGGCTGTGCTGCTTTATGATTGCCGCCATGGCGCTATTGCCGCAGTGCATTGCGGCTGGCGGGGCAGTGTGCAGAATATTCTAGCTGTAACCCTCTCGACAATGGCAGCAAAATATACAACCGATCCTGCCAAGGTAAAGGCCTTTATCGGGCCAAGTCTTGGCTCATGCTGTGCTGAATTTATCAATTATAAGAAGGAGCTGCCAGACTCCTTTTTCCCCTATATGGTTTCTGCAAACCACTTTGATTTCCACGCTATTTCCACCATGCAACTGGTTGCTGCTGGTCTGCATAGGGAAAATATTATCAGCCTTGCCCATTGCACTTCCTGCTCTTCTGATTATTTTTCCTGGCGCAGGGCGCAGCGGCAGGGAAAAGACAAAACAGGAAGAAATTGTACGGTAGTATGGCTGGAAGAGGTGAAGAGATGAAGGTTTTAGTGGTTGAGGATGATAAAAAGATCGCCAGCTTTATTGCCCGGGGCTTGAAAGAAGCAGGTTTTGTGGTGGATGTCTGTCATGATGGTGAAGATGGACTTGTCTATGGCCTTTCCTTCACCTACGATGCGGCGATTATGGATCTGATGCTGCCAAAGTTGGACGGTTTATCGGTTATTGAACGGCTGCGGCTGGAAGGGGCAAATTTCCCGGTGCTTATTCTTAGTGCCAGACAGTCGGTGGATGATCGTATTCTTGGTCTGCAAAAAGGCGGCGATGACTATATGGTCAAGCCATTCTCCTTTAATGAATTGCTTGCCAGAATCCATGCCCTTGTCAGACGGGATAAAAAGAATACGCCAATGATGCGCCTTATCGCAGGTGAACTGGAGATGGATTTGCTGAAACATGAGGTGCAGCGTTGCGGTAATAAGATTGAGCTGCCGGCAAAGGAGTATGCTCTTCTTGAATATTTTATGCAGAACCAGGGGGTTGTACTCTCCAAGACATCAATTCTGGAAAAGGTTTATGGTTATAATTTTGACCCACAAACCAATGTGGTTGATGTATTGGTATGTCGCCTGCGTAACAGCATAGATAAGGATTTCGATTGGAAAATGATTCATACCGTACGGGGTGCGGGATATGTTCTTAAAGCAGATACGCCTGAGTCGCACTGATTTCTCCAGGAGCCGGATAAAAAAGGCGCTGCCTCTTTTTGGGTTGCTATGGATTGGTGTTGGTGTTTTGATCTATTCGGGTTTTGTGCTGCTCCAATACTCCATGCAAAGAACAGAAGAATCCTTTACTCAGCATCTACTGGATGAAGTTCTCCATTTAGTTTCTGTGAAGGGTTCTTTTTCTTCTCATGTTTTCCCCCGTATATTTGCAGATAAAATGGGAGACGGTTGCGGTTTCCTGCGCATTTTATATAACAGAGAAGAGCTGTTATTTACAACAGGCGGCAAACATAAAGAGCAACAATTTGATTTTACTGCTCTTTCCAATTTGTCTCAGCACAAACACGGTGCCTGGATTTTTTTGCAGGACAAAGATCGTTCCTCGCTGCCGCCAATGGCAGTGGTAAACCGCACTCTCAACAGCGGGGTATCCCTGCAAATGGGGAGGGAGAGCCTTGCAAGCTGGCAGTTATTACAACAGACTCGCACCTCCTTTCTACTATTTTTTCTTATAAGCGGCTGTGTATTATTGCCATTATCGCTATTGATAGTGAAAAAAGCCTCTTTATCTCTTGCGATAACCAGAAAACAGCTGGAAGAGTTCTCTGCACAAGGCAGGGCTGGTCTACTGCCGGAAATGGGCGATGGCACAGAACTTGATCTTTTATATAAACAGATTAATGCTCTATTACGGCATAACCGCCAGCTGATGCAGGAGATGCAGCAGTCGCTGGATAATGTGGCACATGATCTGCGTACGCCATTGACACGCCTGCGTTCGGTTGCAGAATATAGCCTACGGGAGGATAACCCGAAGAAATTGCAAGAGGCTCTTGCAGACTGTCTTGAAGAGTCTGAGCTGGTTTTACGCATACTTCAGGTAATGATGCATGTTGCCGAAGCAGAGTCTGGCTCCATGCATCTGGAACTGACAGAAAAAGATGTGCGCAGCAGTATCTTGCGAGCGGTGCAGCTCTATGAATATGTGGCGGAAGAAAAACGCATTGCAATAGAGATGCAACTTGATGAGGAGTTGATCGCTGCCATTGATGAAACCAGATTAACCCAGGTCTGGGCCAATCTTATTGATAATGCTGTTAAATATGGCAAAAAAGATGGCAAACTTCATATTACGGGCAGAAAAGAGACACAAGGCATCATAATCTCTTTCTCCGATGACGGCATCGGCATTTCTCCATCAGAGCAGAGCCGCATCTGGGAGCGGCTCTACCGTGGTGACCGCAGCCGCACCGAACAGGGGCTTGGGCTTGGCCTTTGTTATGTAAAGGCCGTTGTCGAAGCACATGGCGGTGCGGTTTCTGTTAAAAGTTCGCTTCATAAGGGTGCCTGTTTTGAGGTGTTTTTACCGTAATGCTATTATCCTGCTGTTTTCTGGTAATTTAAAAGAATGTTTGTTGTTTGGAGGAACCTTTACTTATGCCAATATATCAAGCCCCAGTTCCTTCAAATACTGGTTGTGTTCTTCCTTTGCCTTATGTATCTGCTCTTCAAATAAGGATAACTTTTGGTGAACCTCTTTAAGGTCAATCTGCTCTTCCGGCTCGGCGGTGCTGACATAACGGGAAATATTAAGATTGAAATCATTTTCTTCAATCTCTTCCAGGGATACCCTACGGGAATAGCGGTCTTCTTCCTTGCGAAACTGGTAAGTTTCAATAATCTTTTCAATATGTTCGGTCAGTAGTATATTTTGTCGTTTGCTTTTTTCAAAATATTCGCAGGCATTAATAAAGAGTATATCATCGTGTTTTTTACACTTTTTCAATACCAGAATACATACCGGAATTCCGGTGGAGTAAAACAGCTTGGCAGGGAGGCCGATAATCGTGTCTATATTTTCCTCCTGCAGCAGTTTTTTGCGGATTTTTGCCTCGGTACCGCCACGAAACAGCACGCCGTGAGGCAGGATAATCGCCATTGTTCCCTCACGGTGCAAAAAATGAAAACCATGCAATAAAAAGGCAAAATCAGCGGCAGATTTGGGTGCCAGGCCATGGCCTTTAAAACGGAAATCCTCTGCCAGCGTTTCGTTTGGCTCCCAGCGATAGCTGAAAGGCGGATTGGCAACTACCGCATCAAACTCTATTTTTTTTGCGGGATTTTCTTCAGAGAGAATATCCCAGTCGTTAAGCAGGGAATCGCCATGAAATATTTCAAATTCAGTATCCTTCATTCCGTGCAGCAGCATATTCATCCGCGCTAGATTGTAGGTGGTGATGTTTTTTTCCTGTCCATAGATTTTTCCCACGCCGTTTTTGCCCATCTGCCGCCGTACATTGAGCAGCAATGAGCCTGAACCGCAGGCAAAATCCAGCACCTGACGGAGTTTATTCCGTTTGCCGGTGGTCGGGTCCTGACTATCCAATGATACAATGCCTGAAAGAATGGTGGAAATCTGCTGGGGGGTGTAGAACTCTCCCGCCTTTTTGCCTGATCCGGCAGCAAACTGCCCAATCAGATATTCATAGGCATCGCCAAGCAGGTCGCTTCCCGAAGGAAATTTACCAAGTCCCTCGGCGATTTTCTGGATAATCGTACAGAGCCGACTGTTACGTTCCTTATATGTTTTACCCAGTTTTTCCGAATCAAGATTAATTTCTGAAAATAAGCCCTGAAATTCACTAGCAAAAGATTTATTTTCAATAAATTTGAATCCCTTTTGCAATGTATTTAACAGCTCATTATCCTGTATGCGTGCCTGCTCTGCAATGCTCCGCCAGAGATATTGCGGCTCAATGGAATAATGAACCTTACGGCGCAGAATTGCTTCAAATTCTTCGGAATCATCAGGATTGTCCTTATACCAGAGCGCCAAGGGCGAACGGCGGTCATCTTCTGCCAGATCTGGCCAATCTGCGCCCAGTTCTTTTTGCGCGGCTTCTTCATAGTTGTCTGAAAGATAACGCAAAAATAAAAAGGCTAGCATATAATCACGGAAGTCATCGGCATTCATTGAGCCGCGCAGTTGATCGGCAATCGCCCAAAGGGTTTTGCCCAGACGGAGTTGATTTTCTTTGGTCATTTATTTGTTCTCCTGCCCTTCATCTTCCTGAAAAATTTCAGGATTGAAGTGGTAATTGTTCATAAAATTTTTCAGAATGGTGCGGAAAATTTCCTTGTTTTCCTCCATCATCTCCACCGGTTCAAAAAGGGAATAGTTCCCGTGGCTAAGAAGCTGGATATAACGATGATGAAGCGTTCCATCTTCGTCATCCGGCTCTTGCTTGATGATGTCGCTAATATTGTTGAAACCGTGAAAAGTTGCTGCTTTTTCCATAATGCTGCGCAAAATGGTAAAGTGATAAGTGAATAAATCCCCTGATTCTGCAAGGTTATGCAGTTCCCTGAGCATGGCAACATGGTAAAAACGGGGAGTAGCATTGGTGTTTTGAAGTTTGTATTCATTTTCATCTTTTTTAGCCAGAAAGAATGAAAGTGCCTCCTTTTTTCGTATGTCATTCTTAAATTCATTATGTAACACATTGAAAAACAGGGTGTGATGTGATGAGATTATAACCTTTACTTTATTATGTCCCTTTTGCTTTTTTATCAGTCGTACCAGATGAGTAGCCACAGCAATGGCATTATTTTCATCAAGCGATGATATGGGATCATCAATATAGATAAATTTTACCCACTCATACGCCTCTTGCCTGTCGATGGCGAGTTGGGCAACAGCAAGAAAAAAACACCAGATAAAAATATTTTCCTCGCCACGAGAAATCTTGATAAAAACAGGTTCCTCTTCTCCCTTATTATTTTTCTGTATTTCTCTCCAAAAACCAATACGCCCCGCCTTATAGTCGATACTAAAATCAAAATCGACATAGCGGTGAAGAAAGGGGCGGATACGGCTTTCCATTTCCAGTTCTACCAGACCATCAAAAAAATGGGAGGTCGTATTCATTTGCAGTGTTCGTTCACTGTCGTTTTCCAGATCATTATCCCATGTAAAAAGGTCTTCTGTAAAGGCGTTAAAATAAAGGGTGTCGCGTGATTCCTTTTTTTTGCCTATATCCTTGAAAGCCATTGAAAGGCGAGTTTTGCCGGTACCGTTATAGGCGAAAAGGAGCGAAACCTTTTTTTCCTGTTCCCGTAGATATTGCGCCAGCGTATCAAGATCTGGGAATATTTGTGGAGTATTGTTTTTTGCCATAACTTATACCTCTTGGGGGAAGAGTTGCTGCATCAAGCCTTTTTTATGGGTTTTAAGGGTTTCCAGTTTTTGGGTTTGCAGGTCGATTGTTCTATCCAGAGAGGAGAAGCAATTGGCGATTTTTTGTTGTTCAGTTTGTTCAGGGAACGACAATTTAATTCTTGAAAAAGTTGGATATTTTAAATTCCAAGTATCAGAGGTTACTCCCTGTGAAAATCTAGCAAATTTTTCAATATTCTCTTTATGTCGAAAATAATATGACCAAAACACAGAATGTTGGTATTCAACGGGAGTTATTACCGTATATGCAGGACTAACAATACCGACCCATTTAGAAACACCACTGGCACCCTGCCACATTCTCATTGAATTATAAACAATATCATTCGGGAGAACTTTTTTATAATTTGATAAATTAGCACTGGCGTTATTTTTTCTATCCAATTCTGATGTTTTTACAACTCCATCAGACAATGTAACTGACAGTAAGTTTAATTCGGAACTATCTCGTTCATTTCGCTCGATGAAAATTCTCCCTAACTGCCTCCCTTCCCACTCGCCCATATCTCGAAACTCGGGAAAGCGCAGGCGAGGAGTGGTTTCGCCATCACGGGGGAAAAGTTGCTGCATCAAGCCTTTTTTATGGCTTTTGAGGGTTTCAAGTTTTTCTGTTTCAAGGTTGATTATCTCGTCCAGAGAAGAGAGACAGTTGGCGATTTTTTTTTGTTCTTCTTCTTGAGGAAAAGAAACTGGAAATAATAAAAAAGTTTTTTGATGAATTCTTTTTGCCTTGCGACTTCCGTCTGCAATTTCTCCAACTTTACTATAAAATTCCTTACGTAAGATGTATTTTAGCAAAAAGATTGAATTATTATCCTTTTTTACATCAAAACATGGAAGGTCTGCAGTAGATTCATAACCATCTAGTTTTGAAGGTATAAGACCAAATGCACCATTTAAGAAATCAAGTTTACTGTATATTATCTGACCTGCCTTTCTTTTATAATACTGTGTATTTTTACTACCTTTTATTTTACTATCTTTCGCATAAACGCCTTTACCCCATAATTTAACGGTAAGTTTTTTTGCATTATCTCCTTTGTTTCCTCGAATTTTACTCTCTGAGAGAAAATTCTTTAAAGGTTTAGTCTCCCATCCCCCTATATCCTGAAACTCTGGAAACCGCAGACGGGGCATACCCCCTTTCTTTTTCTTACTCATCATAAACCTCCAGCCCGGAAATCTTTTGTCCACCAGCCAGTTTCCGCAAAAGAGGACCTAAATCTTCCATCAATGCCAGTTCTTTTTGCGCCCGTGCTTTCCAGCCCAGTTCAAAGGGGGCAAATAAATCTGTCAGGGCATCAGAATCAAAGATATAGCGGTCGATAATATGGTCGATAAAGCCTTGCAGAGCCTCCGGGGAAAGATTATGCTCTCGGGCAATACGCTCTGCCTCTCTAGTATTCTTGCGCGCCTTAAAGGCTTCATATCCCACGCGGATTTCTTTTTCAGTCAAGCCCTCTCCCTCTTCAAGAGTGCTGATATATTCTTTCATATCATCTCGTTCGTCCAGTAGTCGGGCGTTGGATAAAAGCAGACTCACAAGCTGTTCTCTGGTCATTTTTTCATTTTTGGGCGTTTTC
>PDWI01006849.1_pt1 | contig 14148 bp, 15 predicted proteins | sample 1430891 | NCBI WGS metagenome assembly PDWI01 (sample SAMN01162508, study PRJNA174530) | Oral metagenome, whole genome shotgun sequencing project. | biome: Marine environment; feature: Marine mammal; material: Swab sample of the gingival sulcus; isolation source: swab sample of gingival sulcus...
GTAAATTTTTTCACCATTGGAAGATTTCATCCATTTTTCCTTAGTTGCAAATATCCCATCAACAGGGTTATATACATATACACGAATATTGTGCTTACTCTCAAATTTACCTAAAAAGGAAAAAGCCAACTTATCTCCAATTTTTAGATGCCTTAACTCCTTCGATAATTGATACCTATATCTATGTTTTTTACAATTGTATTTAGGATTTACTTTAGAGTCTAAAACATAATTTCGTCCTCCGATTTCTATATTATCAATTAATCCCTGAGCCTTGTGCTCATCGATGTATCTTAATGCTTTACACCAATGATTTTCATTAAATACTTCACTATCCTGCGTTGCTTGTAACAGTTCAGATTGCTTATATTCAACTCCTGCAATTGTTTTATCTGCATTCAGAATCCAGAAATCACCCAATTTATACGATGTTGGCTGCACCATATAAGTAGTGTTTTTCCCATCCGCTGTTGCTTGTGCTTTCGATGCTTTTTTTAAGGCTTTCACCGCATCGCTATCGGCTATCAAAGTCCATTCGTAAGAATCACCATCTTTAACAAAACGCCACGACTTTCCTGCATTTTCCGCAGGAGATTGCTCTGTGTTGGTAAATGTATCTCCAATGTGGCGTTCTTTTTCTTCATCTGTACCCCAGTCATTAGCAGGGTAATTATCAAGAGTTGGCGTATATGGATAAAACCAGCCACTCACTTCTCCATCTAATTGGCTTTGGATACCTGCTATCTTATTATTGTAATCAATAACATTTTGGGCAGCATCAACCAATGCCTGTTCTGCTTTGGCTTTGGCTTGATTGGCTGTTTTTTTAGCCTCTGCGGCATCAGATTGAGCATTATCTGCTTTATCTGTTGCATTCTTAACGTTGCTATCTGTATTTCCTGCCCATTCTCCTAAGTCCGTCAAGCCTCCTGAGCGAAGGAATTTAATATCTCCTTGTATTGAACCATTATCTAAATCAATCACCATTCTTTTGTTAGCCGACATAATAACACCAGTAGTGATGAATTTACCATTGATATACGTCTGCCCATATTGTAAACTTGCCCCCCTTATACCGTCAATTTCCGAATGGATTACGCCAATTAGAAAAAAATAATAATGAGAATCATATTCTAATTTTAACTTGTTAGTGGTAACTAAATATCTTCCCCCCTTTCCTTTTCTACGACATCTTGCGTATAAGTAGTAATATTTATTTGGATCTGAAAGATGAAATTGATTTTGCGACAAACGCCACTCCCTAATCTCCTCATCAACAGTGAAATGTATTAGTTTTGAGGTACTAACATATAATGAGTCTGCACAACTGTTGTAGTTTGGAGTAATATGCAAACCCTCAAAGTTCATTCTAAGTGCCCGACTACCAACTGATAACATTTTAGTTTCAATTGATAACGGTTTTATTTTTGTTGCATCAAAATATCCATCTTGATCAAAGATACTCGATTTCAATTCCTCAACCTGGATTAAACCTCTGCGTATTCTGCGATAATCAGCTTTTCTGTCATCTCTTTCAACTTGCAATGCAATATCTAGTTCGATCTGCTTGGCTAGTGTTCTTTTTAAATAGGAAACAGTTGCTTTATCTCCGACTTTTAAAGTATATTTAAAAGGACTTACAAGCACCTGAGAAAGACCGATAATACGAGTTGATCTCGATATATTAAACGATCTATCTTCCGTGGTTGTAATATCGCCAACGCTTAATTCGATTCCATTTCTACGTAGCATCACGTAGTCGGGCGTTATCTCATATGACATTTGAGGCACACTATATTTAGCTAGATACTCAGTTGCCTTTTGTCTTAATTCTTCTTCTGCTGCATCAATATAGGATTGAGGCATAATAATATCGTGAAGCACATATTTGTCGCCTACTTTGGGTTTGAACGTTTCGCTAGGATACTCGGCATTGGTCTCGTCTGTTTTGCTAATAATGTCAAATTCTTTTGTCGAATGATCATAGCTATGTACTTCAAATTCATGCCCCGACAAATCACCACTTGTAAATGTCAGCTTAACATTTATCCCTTCAATTGCCTGCTCATTCACATCGAAGTCTAAACTATCGTCTTGAAATTTGCAAATATCACTATTAACAGCTGAGATAACACCTGTTCGGTGAGGGTAGATGTCTTTAAATTCTTTTACCGCCTCTATTGTGCCAAACTCAAATACACCTCTCTCTATGGGATCTATTCTTAATTTTTTAGAACCATAATCCTTGGGGATATTTCTGCTTGAACCAAAAGCGTAAAGCCTTGTTATCAATCTAGTGTCATTTACTTTCTTGCGTTCAATTCCTCGTACTCCATTTTTAAATTTAAAAACTAAACCTGTTGGATTTCCTATCTTTTTAACGAAAGAAAGATTATCTCCTATGAATTGAAATTCAACACCCCACTCCTTACATAATCGATGAAGGGCACTTTCACAGTCAGTATTATAAAACTTTAAATTCTTAGGTTCTGTGTCGGGAATATCGCCTAGAACAATACTTTTTCTTCCTATCTTATTAAAACTTTCAACTAGTATTTCTGCTTGCTCTTGAAGATTGCCAAAGAAATTAAAATCCATTTCACCTTCAAATTGAAGCATAGCATCTTGTAAATAGAAGTAGAAATCATATAGTTTGAAGTTGTAATCAAACTCATTCGTCTTCTTTTTGTGCAAGGGAATAACATCTTCAGCAAAAAACTTTTTGCCTCTCCATATAGTGAAATCACCCTTTTTTATATCTATTGCTCTCGACAATGTAAAGCTACAAGAGATGTAATCTCCACCTTGTAATTCCGACTCAAAAGTAGTTCGCTCATCTATTTCAATCTTCGCAACCTCTATAACGCTTCCGAGATAATCATTTCTATATAATATCATACACATTTAACTCTATTCTATATTTGAATCCGTTGCCCTTGCGAACAACTTTAAATCCTTTAGTAAAAAAACATTTGTAAATACTTCCTTCGTGTTGTAACTCTCTTAATCCATTGCTTGATAGTATTTTTTGAATTGGCTTAACATCTTTAGAAAAACACTCAAGTGTCAATTCGGGTAATTCTCGATAATGTGATTTTGCCACACCTCTATTGAATACTGTTTTTTTAGAAGATTTTAAATCAGTTAATTCTTTGTCTTTTTTTATTGTAAAATAGATACCTAGATCATTGTAAAGACTATATCCATCAATAGTACTACCAACACCTGACGCAATAGGCATTTCTGCCTCGAATACTGATTCATCTTCGTAAAATTCAAATTCACAAACCACCCCGATAGAGTTCTCGCTTATTACCCTAAAAGAATTGAGCCATACCTTACAATCTCTAAATGGTGTTGAAAGAGTCATCCTTGTTTTCTTTTTCAGCTCCTTCTTTTTTTTATCAAAGTCAGCACCTTTAATTCTTTTGTCAAAAAAAGCTTTCAATTTGAACTCCCTACTATTCCAAACAATATCCTCATCATCAACCAAAGGTTCTATTTCATCACCCCAATCGTAGGTAGTTTCACCCTTTCGACTTGGCATATTCCAAAGCCCAGACCATTCTATGTGTGTAAAACCATCCATTAACTTAATGCTTCTTCTATGTTTTTTAATTTAGCAACTACATCTACCAAGAGTCTGTTATGAGATGTGTTTTTAGCTATTTGATTCAATGCTGTTGTATGAAGAATAGTATTTTGAGAAATCGTTTTTAATTCCGCTAACTTGGCACGTGCTATTCCTGCAAGGAGAGAGCCTGTCTCCTCAGTTATCTTCGTTGTTATTTCTCCTGTTAAACCTTTTTTGTTTTTTTTACCATCCTCTATGCCTAATTCTTGCCCTAATTCTTCTAGCTCTTTATACCTTGCCTGAACTCGATCTGTCATTGCCTGCCACAACTTTTTCAGCTTCTTTACCTCTTCTTTAGTCATGTCCAGGACACCATCTCCCTTTCCATCTTTTCCGCCTTCGTTATCTGCGAACTCTGCCCATTTCTTATAAAAAGCCTTCATTTCTTCCTCAAGAAACATTCTTTTAAAGTTCTGCTTTAGCATTTCTCTCATTAACTCATTGAATGTTTTCTTAAAATCTTTTGCCTTTCCATTCGCCTTTTCAAGATCAGCTATGATTTTCTCAACAACGGTTTCCTTTGCAGTACCAACCATTATCTCATTCAATTCGTCTTTCAGATCTTCATACTTTCTTCTAGCCTCTTCTGCTTCTTCCTGTAATTTTTTTAGCTTCGCTGGATCAGTTCCACTTCCTTTACCCTTTCGCCCAATTCTAAGCCCTAGCAATTTAACCTCTTTTCTTGCCGCTTTCTCTGCTTCTTTTGCCTCTAATGCCTTTTTTTCAAGTTCTTTCTGCTTCGCCATACTCTCTATTCGCAAGGAAGTTCTATCTCTCCCGAAAGCCTTAGAAATAGCTCTATCTAGCTTAGAAATTGTTTTTTCTAATTCCTCCATTTGAGCTTCAAATTTTGCTGTATCAGACACAATCTCAACAGTTAGAGCCGACTTGATTGTTTGCATTGCTCCGCCTATATAATCACCTGAAGCCATTCGCCCAATTCCCTCTCCAACGCCCGCAAGTTGATTAAGCAACTTAGAAGTTTCGTCGTCGCCAAACATTGAGAATATATCCCCTAAATCTCGTAACGCCCCTGATATTTCCCCAATAGTCTTTAGAGCTTTTCTTCCGCTTGCTTCATTAACAGCGTTTAAATCTTCTTGAGCTCTTTGCTCTTTCTGTTTTAACGCATTAATCTTATTCGTATTCTTAATATTCATCGCAAGCTCTCTGCTCAGCTTTTTGCGAATATCTGTAAGTTCAATATTCAGCTTGTTTCGCCTAGATTGAAGCTGCTCCCATGTTAAATCATTGATTGAGTTAAATAATTGCTGATGCTCTGATTTCTCATCGGTCAAAACACTACGCATTGCATCTAATTTCTCTCTTTCTGCACTTATTTGCTTTGCTATAGACGCTCTCCTACCATCAGTAGTGGCTTGATTGAATTGGCTTTCTAAAGCACTAATTCTTGCCTGAATATCAGAAATGCTTTGTTCATTAGGAGGGATGATTTTAGCCTCAATAGGAATAGTCTCTATTTTTTGGGGAAGAGGGGTGTCCTCTTCGTTTCCAAATCCCCTGAACTTATTCTTTTCAGCCGCTTCAAGAATTGCAGCCTCTTCTTTTTTGTATCCCCTAAAGTGTTCTAGTCTCTGTAATAAATAAGCTCGGTAATCTTCACCCTCTTTAAGTAGGCTTACATATTGCTTATTGGCATATTCTTCTCCTAAATATTTTTTTGTTCGCTCGTAGTTTGCATACGCTTCCTCTTTGCTCTTTAAACTATCTTCGAAATCTGTGTCTTCTTCTGATTTAAAACCAACTTTTTTTAATGAATTTCGTTTAGCTTCAACCGCTTTTTGAATTTCTTCATTGTTGATCTTTTCATACTTGCTTAATTCGGATTTATTTTTTTCGGTGATTTTACCGATAGCCTCTAATTGAGAGATGACCTCTTTTCTTTTGGCGATTTTATTATTAAGACCCTCAACTTCTTTGTTATTTAAAATAGAGCCTGTTTTTACAACTTCTTTTAATTTATCAGATAATTCTGTGATGGATTTAATTGATTTAGACGCGTCAATCAGCTTACCCCAATCCACCGCATCTCTTAATCGCCCTGCTTCTTCTCTTAATGTCCTGGAGGCTTCTGTTACCGCCTTTAACTGTTGTTCTCTCTTTCTTAGTAAACCACCGTCTATTCGTATATTCCACTTAGACGAGTTCTTTTCTAGGCTGTAAGCAAGTTCCTTTAAGACTAAAAGTTCCTGTCTTAAATTTTTCCCATACAATTCCGCATCTGCAAACAAACTATTTGCTAAATCAAGATAGTATCCCTCTTGCAAGTCTGCGGATGTAAAGAAAAATTCTATTTCATTTCTTTTTGCGTAATTTTGCAGTTCTGTAAATATTTTATGAAATTTTCTTTTTGTCTCAGATATTTCCTTGTTTGTACTATCTAATTTCTTTTGTTTGTCGTTTAAATCATCTTCGTGCCCTGAGAGTTCAATTTTCTTTTGAAGTTTTCCATTGATTTTATCTAATTCGCTTGATACTTCTTTTAATATATCTGCCCAATTACCCTCTTTGATATTAGTTAAATCTAAAGATCTTAAATATTCGGGATAGGTGTTTTTTAATTGGGTTAATATTTCTTTTTTTCGCTCAAATTCAACATTTGTACTCTCTAACTCAGCACGCATATTGTCAAATTCAACCGCAACGGCAACCGCTTGACCTGTCAAATCCTCTGCCTCTTCAAACATCGAGTTTAAACCGTCGGCGATAAAGCTACTAGACTCAAGAATAGATTCCCCTATGCCGTGCATTTGGTTTTTTATGTTATTGCCAAATATTTCCCACTTATTGGTGTTAGAAGTTAGCATTCTTTCATTGGCTTCAGTCATTGCACCAGCTACATTACTATAAGAGGATAAATCTTCAGCAGCCATATTTGCGTTTATTCCTGACACTCCTAAAACAGCATTAACAGCTTCTACACGCCCCATCATCTCACGTAATGCACTTTGACTTCCATTTGCCTTTTTATGTATCAACTGAAATGCCTCTTGAAGACTCATCGATTTACTCCATCCATCTTCAAGAACTTCATTTGTAGAGATGATAGCACTTCTTATTTGTGTCATCGCTTGTGCGGTCGGAGTTCCTTGCTTTGTCAGGGTAGCGACAGCAGCCATAACATTCTCAAATGCGATACCATTAGCCGCAGCAATAGGAGCTACTGTTGCTATATTAGCCGCCAATTCAGAAAAATTTGTCTTTCCTAATTTAACAGTTTGAAACATAACGTCTGCAACGTGTTCGCTCTCCTCTGCGGATATTTTAAAGGCATTCATGATAGTTGTTAGCCCATCTGCGGCAGTCATAGTATCAGTTACACCTGCTGTTGCTGATTTTGCTGCAACCTCTAAAAGATTTAGTCCTTTTGCTCCGTCATACCCCGATGATACAATCTGATAAAAAGCGTTTGCTAGCTTCACAGGGCTATCAGGGGATATTTTCGAGAGTTTGAACACTTCTGCTGATATTTTCTGAAAACTCCTCTGTGTTGCGGCAGATATAGTCTCAACCTCTTTCATTGCGTGCTGAAACTCTTTTGACAACTTATAGGCATTTCGGGAAATCGCCATAAATGCCGTTGCTGCCGCTATAGCCAGCCCAGCAAAAGGGTGTATTCTCGCTATCTGCCTGCTCATTCCTTGCACCATTCCTACCGCATCAAGAACACCTCTTTTCAGTCCACTATTATCCAGCATTGTCGCAAGATGCAAACTATTTTCTCCCTGTACTGCCATTACCTTTGAATTATTAGGCTTTCGCCCTCGTTAATACATTTTGAGTTGTCGAAAAGTTCTACTCTTGAACCATTAGCAACTATTTTGCTATCATGCATACCTATCGCCATACAATCTGTTACATTCCCCTTTGATTTATTATAACAGGTAAGGAATGAAGTGTCGTAGCATTCTGCCGAAGCATTGTCAAACAGCATCACAACTGAATACATAGAAGAAATTAAGTGAGCATTGCCAATACCAATAAACGACCCATTTTGAACTTCATGGGATCCTGTTGAAAAAATGCCATGATTGTTTAATTCTTCCTCAGTGAACCATTCTATTAATTCCGATGTTTTCAGCACACCTAAATTGACCACCCAAGCAAAATTTTCAATAAAAAAACTCCACACTTTATCGTTGTCAAAATGTGCTCTTATTCGCTCTATTTTAATTCTATTTGCCCTGCAAAGTTTATCATTAGATAATGCTTTATTGGCAAATATTCTATCAGTTACTATTTTGAATTTTTGTTCCATTTTTCTGTAATAAATCAAATATGCTTACATCCTCTTCCTTCTTTTCTCCTGTATCTACGCTCGAAGCCAAGTACATCAAGTTCTCAAAACTTATTTTTTCTGTTACTTCTTCATAAGAGTATCCAAAATGGCTACTTATATTTCCAATTAATTCGTAGGGGTTGAATCTTCTAGTATCATTGGATTTGTCGCTCTTGCAGTGTGGATACAGCTCAAAAAAAAACCGCTATTGCTTTTCATCGCAACATCTTTAAACAGATTAAATAGTTCTTCGTCAGTAAGGTTTGCTAAAAAGAAATCAGCGTACCATTTAGGCATTGGTTTACTATTGGCACCATGAGCCATTATAGCCACAACTTCTGCCACCTCTCTAAAATAGGGAGCTAACTCTGGTATGCTTACATTATGCTGCTCAAGTATATTCTTGGGTATCTTAGATAAAGGGAGTGCCGTAAGTGCTAAGACTTTCAAAGTTGGGCGTTTGATTGTAAACTTTAATTGCTTTTTGCTTTTAATCCCATTCGGAAGCATTGTGTTATCCAATACATCTACAGTATAAGTTGTTGGCTTCGACAAGAAAGCCTCTAGTAGTTGCGTGTTGTTTTCCATAATAAATAAAAAAAGGCGAGCGAATATCAAACCCACCCGCCTTTTGCTTTGTTGAATAATTAAAATTAAGCTGAAATTTCTCTTGTAATGGAAAGTTTGCCTTTTTCTCCTTCGCTCGATACTGGAGTGTTAGCAACAGCTTCAAAATGTAGAGTTACCAACTCGTTAGCTGTCATTGTTCCTTCACGCCAAGCTGTAATCTTTGCAAAAGGAAAGGTAATTTCCATTTTTTTACCTCGTGTTGCAACAGATGTAACTTTAACCGTTAAGTAAACATCGGTTGCTGACGATGGAGGGGCATATCCTCCATTATCACTATCGTAAGTACCACCAGTAAGCATTGGCAACTTATTAATAGGTACTTCGTACAACTCACCGCCAACAGTACTTGGTTCCCCGTCAGTTCCTACTGTTAAAAAATTAGGATCGTTTTCGGCAGGTATATTTTCAGTGCCATATTTAGGATCTTTAAAAACCATCGACGAAACTTTGAATTTTGTAAATTCTTCGGTTAAATCTCCAGCCACCCCGTCCCCAGGAAGCCCAAATTCTATTTTTTCAATTCCTCTTATCATATTGATTGGATATTTAATTTAAAATTAGCATAATACATATTGTCTCGGCGGTTATCTTTAAAAGAATTTTGGCTTTCTATTTGCCACGATACTTTTTCATCTCCGCCATTCTCTAAAATCGGTTTAATTAGTTCCGATAGCTCTCGAAGTCGTTTAGTTGGTCTTTCTCCGTTGTATTCCTTGCAGAAAACATTCACATTGGCATAGCCGACTTGTAAATAAGCATTAGGATTACTTCCAATATTAATCTCGATGTCTTCCTTTTGGGAATTATCGGGAACGCTTTCAGCACCTTTATAAATATCGCCACTTATCTTATCTCTTAAATCTTTCAAAGCGTGATATAAGCTGTTTTCTATTTCAAAAGTTAATATCATTTAAAGTAGTCTTTTATATCTATCTGATTGGCAGAATCAGTTATAACATCATACCCTCTACTTTCAACCGCAGCAGCATAATTCATTCCTGCAAAGCCAACCAATACCCAACCTGTTGGATATTTCCCTACTAATTCATTGGCGTAATTCATTGCCTCCACTTTGCCAGTTTCCCTATCATCGCCCTCCTTGGATAATCTAAAGTTCTGATCAACAATAACTCCATTGTGTATAATGATGTAACCAATAGATGAACGCAGATTTCCAGTTTGATCGTGATAGGTTTGATTTTCCCTTGCTCGGTTCACAAAGGCTTCGCCCTCGTATCGCATTACTTCAAGGGTCTTTTCTTCGTGTCCTTGAATAAAATTGTCAAACACACTTCTGACTTCTTTTGCTTCGAACATTGCCTTTATATCAGCCATAAAACAGAATACATTTGATAATTAAAATGTTTTACAATCTTAAATTGCTTGCCCTCGTATTCAAGTGTCGCCTCATCTAGATCAAATGAATCAACATCCATTTTAGGTGTAAAGAATTTAGCATCATAATCAACCTCTTTTCCACTTCCCGAAGCAACCTGAAAACGCCCTTCTAATTGGATTTTTTCACTTTCTCCAATCAAGTCGCCATTATCGTCTCTTTCTGTAGAATTGGAAATTAAATGTGCTATGTGTGGGTGTCTTTTCATTCAAACGAAACTCCTATGTCTAGAATCTTGTAACCTTTTCTTTCTTTTTCTCCGTGTTTCTCGTAAACACTATTAGCCATTTGCTTTAACTGCTCGGAGTTATAAGCAATATTCAAATCTCCTTCTTTCAAAGAGGCTATTCCAGCTAACTGCATCATCAAATCTGCGGTTACTAGCTCTACGTCTTCCTTGATAGAGTTAGCGTAGTCATCCGCACCATTCAAAGAGCGAACAACTAACGCCTGATTTAACTCATTATCAGAAAAAACACCAAATAAAGAATTATGCCTTATGACTTCAAAAACCGTCATTCCTACAAATGATTAAATTTTTCAAGAAATACCGCCTCATCTTCATCAGATAACTTGTTAATCTTAGCAATTAAGCTCTTATCTGTGATTTCAGCAGATGTTTCTTTTCCCATTTCATTCAAAATGGCAATAACTGCCGATTTTGATTTAGCCTCACCTTTAATAGTGATGTTTTCGTCGCCCTCGACTTCTGATTTGTCAACCTCGATAGCCTCTTCTGTGTTTAAGATATAGATACTATCCACATCGTTAAGAACAGGACACGCATTAGCTTGTGAGTTGGTATATTCTCGAAGAGCAGGACGATTTACGCTGTATTTTGCAACCAAAATAAAGTTGTCCACCTTTTGATACTGAACGCCCGACACAGGGTGGTTTTCTTCGGCTAATGAACCATAAACTAAATCTCCAACATTTAAAGAGTTCAAGAAAGTAACAGCATCGGCTTTCCAAGGGTTAGCAGACACGTGTTTTCCATTGGCATCTTCAACAATGCAAGTGCGGTCAATTTCCACGATAGTAACACCATACTCATCGTTTAAGAACTCATTAACTTTACTTAATGTTGGACGCAGAACAGTTGCTTTTGCGTCAATAAATGATGCGTAACCAGCTTTAACTTGCTTGTTATCTCTGAATTTTCGAGCTAAGGCTTTACCCATTAGGATAAACTTAGGGCTATCTCCATTTCCACTCGCTCTATCCAATACACGCTCGATGTCGTCGAGTGGTTTAGCGTTAGGAGATGACCACTTGTGTTCTGCACCAAAGATATTATTCGCTGGGATTTGGTAATCCAAACGAACCTCGACACCATTGTTGTTCTTATCAGAGATAGACGTAACGCCAGTTGATAATGCTTGCAGCATCATAAATTCTGTGCGTTCGTGAATACCTGTAATACAGGCTTTGGTGTCGGCAAAAAGTTTTTTCACAACTTCGGCTTCAAGACCGCCTTTAGCAATCATTGTGTCCAAATCGGATAGTTCTTTTTCACTCAAATATTTCTCCATTCCAATTTTAGGAACACTGCCATCGGCAACCTCGATAGTTCCACGCTTTTTCAAAGGAAGTGATGAGTCCATGGCTACCACGTCAGCCATTACACGCTTATACTTTCCTCGGATAGTTGACCATTTCAAGTCAACAGAGAAAGTAGGCTTTAACCACTCTTTAAACAAGTATTTAGGCTCATCGCCTTTTTTCTCGTTCACTTTATTTTCAAGTGCTTGGGTGATTTTACCAAACCACTTTTTTACATAATCTAAAAATCTCGATTCCTGCATACTACACGAAATTAATTAAGTTTAACTTTGTCTTTACGCCCTCTGGAATATCGATACCCGATGCTTCCTTGAACGCCTCAACATTAACAGTTCCACGCACCATAATAGATGCAATAGGCTTTTCAGTTGTAACTGATGCGGTTAATATACCAACAGCCTTATTGGCATTTGAGCCATTAATCGCCATTGGTTCATATTCGCCATCTTCCTTTACGATAGGATGACCTGCAACAATTACTTTATTGGGAAATCCGCTCACGTCTAACGTGCGACCCCCTCTAACAGTCTCGAAGCAATCAACAACAATAATACTATCGCTATCTGTCTTAACTGTTTCTCTTTTTTTTACTAAATCTACTTGTGCCATTGTTTTTTACATTTACAATTCATCTACAATCTTATCAGCAACCTCATCGCTTACCTCTAAATCGGTGCGACCACCACTTGGCAAACCTCTGCGACCAGTTCCCTTTTGAATATTTCCGTAAGTTTCTTCGTACTCACTTTCAAGTCCTTTAATTTGCTCGTCTAAGTCTTCTTCAAGATTTAAGCGATTAAGCCATTTTGATTGTAGGTTCTTGGGAAGTTTTGATTTTCCCATTAATTCCTTAGCCCCACTTAATTTTGTTTCCGTGTTGCTTTTTTTCTCAAAGCCTTCGACCTTCTCTTTTAGCTCCGTGATTATCTCTAACAACTTAGCATTAGCATCGTCAGGCTTTGGGTCTTCGGGGTCTTTTCCTTTCCCCTTTTCAAGTTCTACCAATTTCGCTTCAACTTCTTCTACTTTGGTCTTGTAGTTGCCTACTCTACTGTCAGCGAACGATTGAAACGATTTAAGCATTGATTCCGCCCCCTCTACTGCGGTTGCGATTTTGTCTTCTTCTGTTACAAATACAGCTAACTGTGTTGCAACAGCTTCTAGTTCTTTGCTTGTGAACCCCAAGTTAGCGTACTTGGTTTTCAATAATGATAAAATTTTATCTTTCATGGTTTTAATAAAAAAAGAGGCATTGCCCGAGTGTTAATCGTTCAATACCTCTCAATAGGTTTACTTTGTTGTTTTAATTTAAACTTTTTGTTCGCTTCTACATTTTCTGCAACGGATAGTTGCTTTTTGAGATGGAAGCAATGGGGGACTCACTTCCATAATAAACGCTCCACAACTAGGGCACTTAATCCTCATTACATCTCCTTTTTTTATTCTTGATTCAAACTTTGGCATATTTATATTTTTAATTATAAAATGGTTGTTTTGAGATACAAACATATAAATAAAATTTATACAAATACAAAAACATATAGATTTTATAGATAAAAAAACACAAAAAGTCTCATTTATTATGGACAGAGCTTAGTTAAAGACAAGCAAATTCAACTCTTATTAAGGATAAATATTTTTTTGTATATTTGTAATTAAAACAATAGTAAAATGGAAACAATATTTGACCACAACCCAACAGATGAAGAGCTTTTGCATTTATTCCAAGAAAATAAAGCTCTTATAAATAAAAAAAAGTACCTCGAAACAATGGTTGTCGAGTCTTGGCGATTTATGCACATTTCCAGTCTTTACAAATTAAGAAATAACGATGCCAAAGCAAAGGAATACGAAAAGTTATCGGGATTTCCAACCTCTCAAATCATCGATTATTGCTATTAAATATTCTTGTAAAATCTTCATTTTTGCCACTTTCGAAAACTTTTAGCATTTCTTTCTTGTTTAGCTTTAATTCTGTTTGCGAACTTAAAAACTCATAAAGAACATAATCTAACTCATCATAAGAGCCATATATTAGTTTCTCTCTAAAATATTTATACGCTTCGATTTCCGATAAATTAGATTTATCAATAACAAATCTAAAGCGACTAACCCATCTCGAATAACCAAATCCGTCAGAAAGCACCTTTTCTGAATATACAGCATTACCACCTAATGCCTTAATAAAATCTCTATATTCATGACGTGAAACAAATTGATTAATTGTTTCCATAGCTGTTCTCTTGAAGTCTCCCATTCCGTGAGGAAGTAGTACTTTGTGTTTTTGTGCTTTTAAGTGTAAAATTTCATGATACAAACTTTCTATTCCATATTCTTCCTCAAACGTAAGAACCTCCGAATTTTTGATTTTATTTAACGCATTTTTCAAGTTTACAAAAGGAGAAACACTACCTCTCATCGATGATGTGTTAAATCTTATAGTTCTGGATTTGTGGTTTGCCGACATCATAGTAAAGCCTTTTATTGTTGCATTTTTTCTGAAAATGTCAATATTTATTTTTTTGTCGCCCAATTCATCAGGATAGGCATCAACATACTTATCTATTATGCCCTGAACATCTTTAACAGAATTTACTTTTTTAGATATTAGAGTTTTACTTTTAT
>PDWI01006850.1_pt1 | contig 14148 bp, 16 predicted proteins | sample 1430891 | NCBI WGS metagenome assembly PDWI01 (sample SAMN01162508, study PRJNA174530) | Oral metagenome, whole genome shotgun sequencing project. | biome: Marine environment; feature: Marine mammal; material: Swab sample of the gingival sulcus; isolation source: swab sample of gingival sulcus...
CTCCTCTTTTATTCTTTGGAATATCTATACCTGCGATTCTTGCCATAACTAACCTTGTCTTTGTTTAAATCTAGGATTCTTTTTATTTATTACATATAAACGCCCTTTTCTGCGAACTATCTTGCAGTCAGCGCTTCTCTTTTTTAATGATGCTCTTACTTTCATCTTTTTTCTGATTTAAAGATTAAAAAATTAAAAGATTTAAAGATTTACAATCTTTGACTTATTCAATTCTTCAATCTTTCAATTAATTAATATCTATAAGTAATTCTTGCTTTAGTCAAATCATACGGACTCATTTCTAACTTTACCTTATCACCTGGTAATAATTTGATATAATGCATACGCATTTTACCTGAAATGTGAGCCGTTACAACATGTCCATTTTCTAATTCTACACGAAACATTGCATTTGATAATGCTTCTGTAATTGTTCCGTCTTGTTCGATTGCTGGTTGCTTAGCCATAATTACTTATCTAATGATTTTCTTTTATTTCCTGTTTTCATCAAACTATCATAACGAGAGTTTAATAAATATGAATTTATTTGCTGAACAGTATCTATTGCAACTCCAACCATGATTATCATAGAAGTACCTCCATAAAACATAGCCCATGCAGTAGTTACTTTAAACTGAACAACTAAAGCTGGTAATATAGAAATTGCCGCCAAAAATATTGACCCTGGCAATGTTATTCTAGACAAAATACCATCTAAATGTTCTGCTGTTTCTTCCCCTGGTTGATAACCTGGTATAAATCCATTACCTCTCTTTAAATCATCTGCCATTTTATTTGTTGGTATGGTAATAGCTGTATAAAAATAACTAAATACAATAATTAAAATTGCAAAAATCAAATTATACTGCCAACTAAACATACTCGTTAAACTTTGAAGTGCAGGAAATTTTCTTCCTAAAGCCTGAGGTGCAAACATAATTGCTTGAGCAAAAATGATAGGCATTACTCCTGCTGCATTTAATTTTAAAGGAATATATTGTCTAGCTCCTTCAACATCTTTTATATTGGTAATTGCTGTTCGTTTGGCATACTGTATCATTACTCTTCGTATCGCTGTAACCAAAAATACTGTGAGTAAAATAACAAGCAACCACATTGCAACTTCTAATAAAATAATCATATACCCCCCTGCACCTGCAGAAGATTTAGATACTATTTCACCAACAAAGGCTGCTGGAAATCTAGCAATAATACCTACAGTAATTAATAATGATATACCATTACCAATTCCTTTTTCAGTAATACGCTCTCCCAACCACATAGCAAAAATAGTACCTGCGATCAATAATATAATTGAAGAAAACCAAAATTCAGTAGCTCCAACAACAAAAGCACTCTGGTCTAATCCTAAACCTTCTCTAATCGCTGTGATATAAGCAGGTCCTTGGAAAAAACAAATAACAATGGTTAACCATCTTGTTATTTGAGTGATTTTTTTACGTCCACTCTCTCCATCTTTTTGTAGTTTTTGAATATACGGAATTGCAATCCCCATCAATTGTACTACGATAGATGCCGAGATATAAGGCATAATCCCAAGTGCCATAACTGACGCTTTAGAAAATGCTCCCCCTGTAAATGCGTTTAATAACGATAAAGCACCTTGTTTATTTACCGTATTTTGAAGTGCAGTTAATTTTGTAGGATCAATACCAGGTAATGGTACTGCTGCCATAAATCTATAAACCGCTATCAAACCGATTGTTAAAAGAATTTTATCTTTTAACTCTTTGATGCTCCATATTTCTTTTATTTTATTAATAAAATCCATCAATTACAGTTTTATAAAGTGTTTGCTACTCCTCCTGCTTTTTCAACAGCTTCTTTAGCAGTTGCTGTAAACTTGTGAACAGTAATATCTAATTTTGCTTTCAATTCACCACGTCCTAAGATTTTTACTAAATCATTTTTACGTGCTAATCTATTTTCTACAAGAACGTCTATTGTTACTTTGTCAGTAATTCTTCCGTTATCAACCATTTCTTGTAATGTATCTAAATTCACTCCAACATATTCTTTACGATTTATGTTTTTAAATCCGAATTTAGGTACACGTCTTTGAAGTGGCATTTGTCCTCCTTCAAATCCGATTTTACGAGAATATCCTGAACGAGACTTAGCTCCTTTATGACCTCTTGTAGCAGTTCCTCCTTTACCAGAACCTTCACCACGAGCAATACGCTTAACACGTTTCGTAGATCCTTTTGCTGGTTTTAAGTTATGTAAACTCATCTTTTAAATATTTTTATTTAATTTCCTCAACAGAAACTAAGTGTTGTACTGTTTTAACCATTCCTAAGATTGAAGGTGTTGCGTTATGCTCTACCGTTTGGTTCAATCTTTTTAATCCTAAAGCCTTTAAGGTCAATTTTTGATTCTTAAGGCGACCGATTTGACTTCTTGTTTGTGTAACTCTTATCTTACTCATCGTCTTAATTTTTAACCGTTAAATACTTTTTCTAAAGAAATTCCTCTTTGTTTAGCTATTGTAGCTGCACTACGCAATTGTAATAAAGCATCAAAAGTTGCTTTCACTACATTATGTGGGTTTGAAGACCCTTGCGATTTTGATAATACATCATGTACACCTACTGATTCCAATACTGCACGAACAGCACCCCCTGCAATAACTCCAGTACCGTGTGAAGCTGGTTTAATAAACACTTTAGCTCCTCCGAATTTACCTTTTTGTTCATGAGGTAATGTTCCGTTTACTAATGGAATTCTTACTAAATTTTTCTTTGCATCTTCAACTGCTTTTGCAATTGCAGATGAAACATCTTTAGATTTTCCTAATCCGTGACCCACAACTCCGTTTCCGTCACCAACAACTACGATTGCAGAGAAACCGAATGCTCTACCCCCTTTTGTCACTTTGGTAACACGTTGTACACCTACTAATTTATCCACAAGCTCTAATCCGCTTGGTTTTACTCTTTCTACGTTTTTATATCCTAACATAATAAGTTATTAAAATTTTAAACCAGCTTCTCTTGCAGCCTCTGCCAATACTTTTACTCTTCCGTGGTATAAATACCCGTTACGATCAAAAGATACCGCTTCTAAACCAGCTTTTGTTGCTTTTTCTGCGATTGCCTTCCCTACAGCTGCTGCAGCTTCTGCTTTAGAACCAGCTTTAATTCCTTTATCTCTTGATGATGCCGCAGCAATTGTAACTCCGTCAACATCATTTATTAATTGTGCATAGATCTCCTTGTTACTTCTAAACACTGATAACCTAGGTCTTTCAGCAGTTCCTTTAACAATTTTTCTAATTCTATACTTGATACGTTGTCTTCTTTCAAGCTTTGATAATGCCATTTTTATAATGTTTAATTATTAATGTTTAATTATTAATGTTTAACGTTACCATCAATCATTAACATCAACCATTAATTAATATTACGCAGACTTACCTGCTTTTCTTCTAATTTCTTCTCCAACGAACTTAACTCCTTTTCCTTTGTAAGGCTCTGGCTTACGGAAGCTACGAATTTTAGCTGCCACTTGACCAACTAATTGCTTATCAAATGAAGTTAATTTTACGATTGGATTTTTTCCTTTTTCCGAAACAGTTTCGACTTTAATTTCAGGAGCTAACTCAATAACAATGTTATGAGAAAAACCTAAAGCTAAATCTAAAACTTGCCCTTGATTAGAAGCTCTGTAACCTACCCCTACCAATTCTAATTCTTTGGTAAAACCATTACTAACTCCTTCGATCATGTTGTTAATCAAAGATCTCATAAGCCCATGTTGTGACTTGTGATTTTTACTCTCACTTGCTCTCTTACAAGTAATTGTACCATCTTCGATTTCAACTGTAATTCCTTCAGAAATTTCTTGAGATAACTCTCCTAATTTCCCTTTTACTGTAACCACGTTATTGTCTACTTTTAATTCAACTCCTTGTGGCAATGTGATTGGTGCATTTCCTATCCTACTCATTTCTACAAGTTTTTAAATTAATAAACATAACATAATACTTCTCCCCCAACATTTTCTTGACGTGCTTTTTTGTTCGTCATTACTCCTTTTGAAGTTGAAACAATTGCAATTCCAAGTCCGTTAAGTACTCTTGGCATTTCTTTAGCCCCGACATACTTACGTAAACCTGGCGTTGAGATTCTTTGAATCTTTCTGATCACTGATTCTTTTGTTTCACGATCATATTTTAAAGCTATCTTGATTGTTCCCTGAACTTTATCGTCATTGAACTGATAACTTAAAATGTAACCCTGATCAAATAAGATTTTAGTGATCTCCTTCTTCAGCTTTGAAGCTGGAACTTCCACAACTCTATGGTTCGCCGCGATAGCGTTACGAACACGAGTAAGAAAATCCGCGATTGGATCTGTGTACATAAAAATTTAATTTGCGGTTTCGGTTTTTAGCAATTTCTATTGTTCCTACGAATAAAAATAATCGTAATTACTAAACCTAAAACCAGTTAATAATATAATTCCTTTTACGTTGAAAACCTGCACCTTATAGAAATAATTTTCTGAAAAAGGCGTATTTTTCCCGTTTAAAAGTTTGCAAATATAATGAAAGTTTTTGAAAATGAAAGGGTTTCAATGAATTATTTTTCAAATTTATGAATAAAAATCTGTATTGATATAAACCTCTAATAATTCTGATTTGGAAATTGGATTGATTTCGAAATTTTTAAACGAGGCTGGAACGAGTAAAGTCTCCCCTTTTTCTAAAAACTCCTTCATTTCGTTTTTTAAAAATTCTACTTTACCATCAACACACATATAAATAACAAAACTATCTTTATCCTCATGATCAACTGAATATAAAGAAGTTATCTGAATATAATTTGTTGTAAAATATTTACAATCTACAATAGTAGACGGCGTATTTTTAAATCTAAAATATTCTGATTTATAATTTGATTTAGCTGAATAATTCAAAGCCTCCAAAGCCCTTTCTAAGTGAATTTCTCTTGAATTACCATTCTCATCCACCCTACCCCAATCAGAAACTCGGTATGTAATGTCCGAAGTTTCTTGAATTTCAGCAAGCAAAACCCCTTTTCCTATGGCGTGTATTTGCCCTGAAGGAATTAAATACGTGTCACCCTTTTTAACAAAATCCACATTTAAAACATCCATTTCTTGACCTTCAGAAAGCTTTTTTTGAAAAGTTTCTCGATTTGTTTCTTCCGAAAAACCAACTATAATTTCAGCATCTTTTTCTGTTTCCAAAACATACCACAACTCCGTTTTTCCATTTGATTGATGATATTTTTTAGCCATCTTATCATCAGGATGAACTTGTAAACTTAATATTTCTTTTGCATCAATAAATTTTATTAACAACGGAAATTTCCCCTCAAAAATGCGATATACTTTTTCTCCTAAAAGTTCACCTTTATATTTACCAATGAGTTCTCTTAAACTAAAACCTTTAAATTTACCACTTGCAACAATACTTACATCATCCTCTAAATCAGACAATTCCCAACTTTCTCCAATATTTTTTTTAGTGGATTTTTTATTAAATTTTTGGATAAGTTTTTCACCTCCCCAAATTTTTTCCTTAAGAATTGGAATAAATTTTATAAATTGATTAAGCTCTTTCATAAAAATTAAGCCTAAATTTCGGCAGACAATTTATCATACGATTTCTGAAAAATAATCTTAAACCAAGCCGTATAAAACATCGGATTATTTTCTATATCTTCCTTAACATCTTCTAAGCTCATCCACTTAAAATCAGCCACCTCCTCAGGGTTAATTTCAGGATTATCATTAGAAAAACCGACCATTACGTGATCGTACTCATGCTCTGTTAAACCATTATCAAATGAAGCTTTATAAATAAATGAAAACACCTCTTTTAACTCACAAACAAACCCCATTTCTTCCTGTAAACGTCTTTTTCCTGCTTGTATATTTGCCTCCCCATCTCGTTGATGCGAACAACAAGTATTTGTCCATAACAAGGGGGAATGATATTTATGCTCTGCTCGTTGTTGCAATAACAATTCTGACTTATCATTAAATACAAAAACTGAAAACGCACGGTGCAACAAAGCTTTTTCGTGCGCCTCTATTTTTTCCATTAAGCCTACCTTATTATTAGACTCATCTACTAATATTACTTGCTCTTTATTCATAATTTTGACAAATTTACAAGTTATATTTTAATATTAGACATTTTTTTAGTAATATTGTATCATTAAAATAAATTACAATGAAAAAAATACTTATCTTATTAACAATCGGCCTTATTTTAACATCATGTAAAAAAGATGAATTAACAGAGACACAAATAACAAAAAAAGATCTTTTAGGCACTTGGAATGTTTCAAAAATATCTTCTGAAAATGGTTCTATATCAGGGACTATGGCTGGATTCCCTGTTAGTTCAAAAGTAAATATAACAGGATCAGATTATAAAATGAAAGTTACTTTTAACAAGGAACAAATCAGCTCTGAAGGAAGCTTTAAAATCACCCCAGAATTTGAAAAACCTCCTTTTAATATTTATAACACTCCTCATACAATTAAACAATTTCCAGTACTGAATGTAAACTGGGATGTAAAAAATAAAAAAATAGTCACAGGAGAATCAGAAACTGGCATAAAAGTTGTTGAGTTTTCTTCTAATAAGATAGTTCTTTCTAATGAAATTTCTAAAATGATTCCTGAAGATGTAACAAATCTTCTAAAAATGTCAAAAGAAATAAAATTTGAGGGAGAATTACTTATTGAATTGACTAAATAATAAATCTAAAAAATAAATCGATGAAAAAAATACTGTTAGGAATCACTCTGATTGTTGGACAATTTATTTACGCTCAAGATTTTAGCACCTACGATCCTTCTAGTTTAAAAAACGCTGGTAGTGCAGATGGAGTAACTTTAAAACATATTGCGCCAGCAAAAATGATTATTTATGAAGAAGGTGGACATAAAATTTCTTTTTATTTTGATGGAGCTGGAAAATTAAAAGCAGTTTCTTCAAAATTATATTCTTATGATGTCGCTACTAATGGTTTGGACAAAAAAGACGGTAGCCCAAAAGGAGCACCAAGCCCTGATTTTTTAGCCGAAATCAAAGGGAAACTTGACAAGGCTTTGAGTGCACTTAAAAAATAAATTATCCTAAAAAATTATTAAAAATTCGTCTAGTTCTCTAGGCGAATTTTATATTTTACTATTATGAAAATCATTATTTCTCCAGCAAAATCACTAGATTTTGAAACACAAGCTCCTATTTCAGAATTTTCTGAAAATTTATTTTTAGACAAATCATCTGAAATAAACAAAGTTCTACGTTTACAATCTGCCAAAGAATTATCAAAATTAATGAAAATATCAGATAATTTAGGTCAATTGAATTACGAACGAAACCAAAATTGGGCTTTGCCTTTTTCTATCGAAAACTCAAAACAGGCCATATATAGCTTCACTGGAGATGTTTACAAAGGTCTTGACGCTAGCACAATTCCTACTGATAAAATCAAAACTTTACAAGATAAATTGAGAATTTTATCAGGGCTATACGGAATGCTAAAGCCTTTAGATTTAATCCAAGCTTATCGACTAGAAATGGGAACAAAACTAAGCGTAAATAAATCGAAAAACTTATATGATTTTTGGGGAGATACACTTGCAAATCAACTAAATGAAGAGATGTTCGAAACCGATTTATTAATTGATTTAGCGAGTAATGAATACTCCAAAGTAATTCCAAAAAAGAAATTAAAAGCCCAATTAATTACGCCTATTTTTAAAGAATTGAAAGGCGACACTTATAAAGTGGTTGCTTTTCATGCTAAAAAAGCCAGAGGTTTGATGACAAGATTTATCATTTTAAATGACATTGAAACTGTTTCTGACTTAAAAAATTTCGATACTGATGGCTATCGATACACCGAAAATTTATCTACCGCAACTGAATTAGTTTTTACTCGTTAATTATGAAAATACTCAAATACATGCTTTGGAGCGCAGTCATTATTTTAACTATCATTTTGATTTCTAATCATTTAGTCGTATCCAATGCCAAAGGGAAAGTTTTTGATGATATCAAAAAAATCCCTAAAAACCGAGTAGGATTATTGTTAGGGACAGGGAAATATCTACGCGACGGAAGAATAAATTATTATTATAAATTTCGGATAAATGCAACCGTAAAACTTTACAAGCAAGGGAAAATTGATTTTGTTTTAGTTAGTGGCGATAATAGTAGAAAAAGTTACGACGAACCAAGTACTTTCAAGGAAGATTTGGTAAAATTAGGAATTCCCGAAGATAAAATTATCCTAGATTATGCAGGATTCAGAACTCTTGATTCTGTGGTTAGGGCTAAAAAAGTTTTTGGTCAAAATGCATTGACAATTATATCTCAAAAATTTCATAATGAACGTGCGTTATACCTCGCTAAACACTTTAAAATAAAAGCAATAGCTTACAACGCAACAGCCGTTACTGGAAATATTGCGCTTAAAGTGAAAATTAGAGAATACCTCGCTCGTGTTAAACTATTCATTGATTTACTTTTTGGAAAAAAGCCTAAATTTTTAGGAAAACCAATAAAAATTTAAAACTAATTTATATTCCAAATTAACAACAATTTTTAAGAACTTTTTATAAAAAATAACTTTGGGATTACACTTAAAATTTTTATACTTGCGAAATATATTTTTGTAGTTTTAAAAACCTTAACAAAATAAAAAAAAATAGTAAAATAACAGCTAAAATTCTAATTATAGGAGCAATATTTTTGTTTCTCATGGTTGTTATTTTATCTATTTCTAGTGTTCAAACTAGATTAGCTAAACTGTTTACTGATTCTTTAAACAAATCCCATAATACCAATATTTCCATCAAAAAAGTAGATTTATCTTTACTTGGAATGGCAAAATTAAATGATGTCACTATTTTAGATCATCATCAAGATACTTTAATTTACGTTTCGAAATTAACAACATCTATCTTTGATTTAAGAAAAATTCTAAAAAACAATCTTAATATAAATAGTGTTTCGTTAGGTAAAGGAAAAATGTATCTAAAAACATATAAAAACGAAAAAGACCATAATCTAGACATTTTTATCGAGAAACTTGATGATTCGGATACACCTAGCGAAAATCCTTTCGGCTTGAATGCCAAAAATCTATACATCGAAGATTTAACATTTACTGTTTTAGATTTAAATTACAAAGATTCTCTAGATTTTTCTGCTAAAAATATCGGAGCGTATATTGAAAATTTCAATATAAAAGGCTCTGAAATACAAGGAGATATAAAAGGGGCCTATTTTACAGATAATAGAAATATCAAAGTTGAAAACTTAACGACTGATTTTACCTATAATGATGAGAAAATCGCCCTAATCAACACCAGTTTAAAAACAAATAACAACACGCTCATCAAAGGAGATATAAACTTTTTCAGCCACGATGATTCTTCATACAGTGATTTTCTTAATAAAGTGCCACTAAAAGCCTCTATAAAAAAATCAAGAATTTCTGTTTACGATTTAAAAAAGTTTGAAAATGATTTTTCAGGAAGTGACTTATTTTATATTGACACCAACATCTCGGGAACACTTAATAAACTTTATTTTAAATATTTTAAATTAAAATCTAGAAATGGAATAAAAGCCGATGGAAACTTCAGTTTAGTGAATTCTTTTTCTAAAAAAGATAATTTTAAATTTGATGCCGAAATAAATCATCTTATAACAAATTACACGCAATTACTCAAATTATTACCTTCAAAATTAGACACAAAACTAAATAATGAATTGGCAGAATTAGGGAATTTTAATCTAAAAGGAATTATAAAAGTTCGACCTAACTACATTGATTCTAGTATTGATTTAAAAACAGAACTCGGCGGAACAATCTCAAATCTACATCTTACTGATATTACAAATTCAAAAAAAGCAAAATACGAAGGAACTGTAAAATTACACGATTTTGACCTCGGAAAAATAATAGGAGATGATTCTTTTGGAAAAGTTACCATGAATGCAGATATTGACGGAAAAGGATTATCTAAAAAACTGACATCTGGATTAAAAGGAAAAATCGAACAACTCGAATTTAGAGGATATACCTGTAAAAATATCGACATCAACGGAAAATTAAAAAAGAAAAAATTCGACGGAATTTTAAAAATTGATGATGAAAATGTAAAGCTTGATTTTGAAGGTTTAGCCGATTTTTCATCGAAGGTTAATAAGTTCAATTTCATCATGAATATTGATAAATTAGACTTAAATAAAACGCATCTTTTTGAAAAAGATAGCATCTCGGAATTGAAAGGAAATTTCATTCTTGACTTGGAAGGAAATACCATTGATGACATCAGAGGAAAAGGGAAATTTACCGATTTTTGGTATTATACTGCTGACAAAAAATACGAGTTTAAAAATTTAGATTTTTCATCACAGGTTAAAGATAGCATCCGAACTATAAAGTTTAATTCCGATAAAGCCATAAACGGATTTATCAAAGGAAAATTCTTATTTAAAGAATTAATTTCGATTTCAAGAAATGCATTGTTAAGCTCGTATCCTAATTACGAACCAATCCCTGTTTTACCAAATCAATTCATTGATTTTGATTTTACGGTTTACAATGAAATGGCGGAAATTTTCCTCAATCACGTGACAATCAAAAAGAATGCTCACTTTAAAGGAGCAATCAACTCGACTGATAACAATTTATTTATCAAGGCAATAGCTCCAAAAGTAACCGCATACGGCGTAAAAATTGATTCGTTAGATTTAAAAGTAAATAATAAAATTAAAAATCATACGATTGTCAATGCTCAAAAAATACGAACAAGACACTATAAAATAAATGATTTTCAATTATTTAGCAATACTTTAAGCGACACAATTTATTTCAATACACGATTTAAAGGCGGAACCAAAAAAGAAGATGATTACGACATCCAAATTTTCCACACATTAGACCAAAATAAAGAATCTGTTGTCGGACTTAAAAAATCTTCTTGTTTGTTTAAAGGAAATAACTGGCTTATCAATCCTGAAAATGATACGCTCAACAAAATAAGTTATAATTACGATGAGAAATTATTCAAATTTCAACCTTTTTTCATAAACTCAAAAAATCAAGAAATACGATTTGACGGAGAAATCTCAAAAATACATAAACAGTTTAATGCAAATCTTAAAGATTTACAACTAACCCAAATTTTACCTGATATTGAAGATTTTAAATTAGAGGGAATTCTCAATGGAACTATCAAAATTGATGACCACGAAATAAAAAATTCAACGGCAAATTTAGAAATTTCAGATTTTGTCATCAATGATGTTTCGCAAGGGGTTTTAAAGGCTGAAATTCAGACCTTGGAAACCTACAAAAAATATAATATTGACCTCGCCATTCGAGATTATAATTTTGACAACCTTAAAATTAACGGATTGCTTGATTTCTCGCATAAAAAACCACTTGCTGATTTAAAAATACATCTAAAAGATTATGAATTAGACGGTTATAGAAATATTATCGGCGAGGACATTTCCAACATAAGAGGGGCAGTTTCTGGGGATTTTACAGCTAAAGGAAAATTAGTTAATCCTGATTTTAATGGTTTTTTAAATTTTAAAAGAACAGGATTAGGATTTTCATATTTAAACATTGATTTTGAGGCAGAAGAAAACGCAAAAGTCAGATTAAAAAACCAATCGTTTATCTTCGATAAGCTATTAATGACCGATTCAAAATACAATACTTTTGGATATATTTCAGGAAATATCAGGCATATCAAATTTTCGGATTGGTATTTGGATTTGCTCATCAATTCCAAAAATTTACTCGTTTTGGACACGCACGAAACAGAGGAAGAGCCTTATTATGGAACAGCTTTTTTAGATGGCTCTGCCAAAATTAAAGGAAAAACATCCAGTCTTAGAATTGATGTTGAAGGAAAAACAGAAGAAAATACATCGTTCATCATTCCTTTAAAAGAGGTCACTTTTGAGGATCGATATGAATTAATAAAATTTGTAAAAAAGAAGAAAAAAACCAAAAAAGAAGAAAAAGAAAGTGATAGTGGAGTATCATTTTCAATGAATTTAGAAGTCAATCCGAAGGCGATGGCAAAGGTGGTTATCGACAAGGTTAATAAAAATGAACTCGAAGGTCGAGGGCGTGGAAATATTGATGTGTTAATTAGCTCTGATGGAAATTTTAAAATGGTCGGTGACTTAAAAATTGAGGAAGGAAGTTATAATTTTAGATACACCGGAATTCCTAAAAAATTTGAAGTACAAAAAGGAAGTACGATTTCGTGGAATGGCGACCCTTTTAAGGCAGAATTAGACATTATCGCCTTGTATAAAGCACGAGCAAATCCTGCGCAACTGTTAGATAATGTGGTTTCTAACAGAAAAATTCCTGTTGATTTATACACCAAAATAACAGGAGAATTATTTGAATCAAAGCAAGAATTTGACATCAAAATACCAAGTGCCGATTCCTCAATTGCCTCGGAATTAGAATTCAGATTTGAGAACAACACCAACAGTAAAATGTTAAATTTTGCCTCATTATTATTAGGAAATACATTTTATGACGACCAAGCAAATGGAAATTTTGCGACAAATTTTGCGACAAGTACGGCATCCGATGTATTGTCTAACATCATATCTGATGTGTTTAACTCGGAAGATAGCAAATTACGATTTAATATCGGTTACACCCAAGCCGATAAATCAGAAGTTAAAGAATTAATTTACGACAATCAAGTCGATTTATCTTTTCAAGGAATATTATCTGATAGGGTTATTTTTAATGGAAAATTAGGAGTTCCTGTAGGAAATTCAAATATGCAATCCAGCATTGTGGGAGAAGGAAATTTGGAAGTAATTCTAAACGAAAGCGGAAGCCTTCGTTGGAAAATTTTCAACAAACCTAATGATATCCAGTATTCTATGCAGGAAGAAGGCTTTACACAAGGTACAAGTATCTCATATCAAGTTGATTACAGTTCTTTCTCTGAATTAATCCGAAAAATTTTGAATAAGGATAAAAAACCTAAAAAAGAAGAAACAAACTCAAAGCAAAAAGCAATTATCAGAAAGAAAAATGGAAAAACAAAGAACTAAATTAGCATACAGTATTATCTTTTTAAAAGGAATGGCAATGGGAATGGCAGACCTTGTTCCGGGAGTTTCTGGTGGCACAATTGCTTTTATATCAGGAATTTACGAAGAATTACTAACAAGTATTAGTACTATCAATTTTAAACTAATTAAAACCCTAAAAACCAAAGGAATAAAATTTACTTGGAAACAAATAAACGGTAATTTTTTACTTGCCTTATTTTCAGGTATTGGTGTGAGTGCCATTTCATTGGCTAAATTAATTTCGTGGTTACTAAAACATCATCCTATTTTGGTTTGGTCGTTTTTCTTCGGATTGGTTTTATCCAGCATTTTATACATCATCAAACAAGTAGAAAAATGGAATATTTTGATGTTAATCGTGATGCTTTTTTTCGCATTTCTGGCGTATTGGATTACAAGTTTGCCAATGATGAATATCGATAAAGTTTCTTCGCTTTTTATATTTTTCTCGGGAGCCTTAGCAGTTTGTGCAATGATTTTACCAGGGATTTCAGGTTCATTTATATTGGTTTTGTTAGGCTCATATCAAACAGTTTTACACGCCTTGAAATCTTTTGACATTAAAACGATTTTAATTTTTATAACAGGTTGTGTTTTAGGACTTATCAGTTTTGCAAATTTGTTAAAATATTTATTTAAACACTATAAAAACATCACACTTGCAGGTTTGACAGGTTTTATCATTGGCTCTTTAAATAAAATTTGGCCTTGGAAGGAAGTCATTAGTTATCGAATAAATTCGCACAAGGAAAAAGTTCCTTTTAACGAGCAATCTATCTCCCCTTTTTCCTATGAAAATCCACAATTAGAATACGCTATTCCCTTAATGATTTTCGGCTTTGTCATTATTTTAATTTTAGAAAGAATGGCGGAGAAGAAAGTGAATTAATAGTATTTAAAACAAATGAAAATCACACAAGACATAAAATTAGCCACTGATGCTGTCGTTTTTGGTTATACGCACAATAGTTTAAAAGTTTTATTGATAAAACAAAAATT
>PDWI01010821.1_pt1 | contig 14146 bp, 13 predicted proteins | sample 1430891 | NCBI WGS metagenome assembly PDWI01 (sample SAMN01162508, study PRJNA174530) | Oral metagenome, whole genome shotgun sequencing project. | biome: Marine environment; feature: Marine mammal; material: Swab sample of the gingival sulcus; isolation source: swab sample of gingival sulcus...
AAAAGACCTGTAAGGAAGAAATATGCCTTCTATTCTGCTCGTTGATGATGAACCGAATTATCGCATAGTGCTCTCTGAACTTCTGCGCGATGAGGGGTATGAGGTGTTTACCGCCGAAGACGGTGCTGCTGGTCTTGATGTGGTAAAAAATACCGATCTTGATCTGGTGTTGACCGATATGCAGATGCCGAAAATGGATGGTATGGCTCTGCTCCATGAGGTGAAAGAATATGCGCCTGATCTTCCGGTTATTGTTATTACCGCCTTTGCCGATGTGGAAAAGGCCGTAGCTGCAATGCAGTCTGGAGCCTTTAGTTATCTTGCGAAGCCGTTTTCCAACGAAGAATTACTGGTTAATATTGAAAAGGCGGTGCGGGTCTATGGATTGGTCAGAGAAAACACCCGGTTGCGTAGTGAAATCAAAGGACGCAGTAGCTTTTCCGGGATGATGGGGAAAAACCCCAAAATGCTTCAGGTATATAATCTTATTGAAAAGGTCGCCCCAACCCCAGCCTCGGTGTTAATTTCTGGAGAAAGCGGCACCGGTAAAGAGCTGGTTGCCAAGGCCATTCACCTCAATAGCACCCGTGAGAAAAAACCTTTTATTACCGTAAACTGTGCGGCACTCACAGATAATCTTCTGGAAAGTGAGCTTTTTGGCCATGAAAAAGGGGCGTTTACCGGGGCAGTGGCGATGCGAAAAGGTCGCTTTGAGCTGGCTGACGGTGGAACTATTTTTCTCGATGAAATAGGCGAAATACCGTTACTGCTGCAGTCGAAATTGTTGCGTGTTTTGCAGGAAAAACAGTTTGAAAGGGTGGGCGGCAGCAAGACGATGGAAGTGGATGTGCGTATTGTCTCTGCCTCGAATCGAGATCTCAAAGAAGAGGTTGCCCAAGGTCGTTTTCGAGAAGATTTGTTTTACCGGCTCAATGTAATTCATGTCGCGTTACCAGCTTTACGGGATCGTATGGATGATATGCCGTTGTTGGTGGATTTTTTCCTCAAGCGTTGCCAGCAAGAGCTTGGGTGTGAGCAGCTTTCCATTTCACAAGAAGCCTTGCGGTTGTTGATGAAACTCCCCTGGGAAGGCAATATTCGTGAATTGGAAAACACCATTGAACGTGCCGCAATATTGTGTAATAACAATGTCATAGAAGTTGATGATGTGCAGCCTGATAGCCTGCAGCCCATTGAGAATAACGGCTGGAGTGATCATCTTGATTTTGGACAGCTTCTTCCTGATTCTGTCGGGCTCAACGAGGTACTTTATGTTGTCGAAGAAAAGATGTTGCTCCGAGCCCTGGATGAGGCCGGGTTTGTTCAGGCTCGTGCCGCAGAAAGTCTTGGAATAACAAAGAGTCTCCTCCAGTACAAAATGAAAAAATACGGGATTAAAAAGAAAAGATAAGCGGCTTTTTACTCGTTGAGGAGAGTGTGGTGATGTTTACCCTGTTGCAAAGAAAAATATTTATCACACTTTTTGTTTTGTTGAGCCTGGGCGGAGTACTTGGTGGTTTTGTCTTTGTCGGTCTCTGGCAGAAAGATCTTGTTGCCATTGAAATAACCCGAAGCAGCGCAATGCTGCGTTCTACAATTGCGTTGGGTCCAGCAACTCCCGAAGGGATGGCAAAGAGAATGCACACTCTTTGCACAGGTCTCTCTGAACAATGCCTTGGTTATGCGGTGTATATGCAAGGCAAACAGGTAGTTTCTTCTGGAGGTGCCTTAGCAGCCAGAATGACTCGTTTTGCCGAGAGAAACACCTGGAATCAGTCTGGTAGCTATCAGGTTGAGACATCAATGCTTCGTATGTTATGGAATCAGAAGGCTTTGTTTTTTATTGCTGAGCCTTTTACCGCTATGGCTACCGGCCCAAAAGATTCGCTCGTTGTTTTTGTCGGAAATCTTGATACGGTGCAGCGTATGATGTCCCGTGGCCAGAAAATCTTGCTGGCTTACCTCCTGGTCAATGCTCTTTTTCTCACTGTTATTGGTTTTTTTCGCTTTAGTGATCTCATTGTAAAACCCGTCAAAGAGATGATCCGTGTTTCAGAATCTTTTGGAGAAAGTAGAACAGCAATGTTTGTCGCCGAAGAAGGACATTCGGAATTTAGTCAACTTTCAATTGCATTGAACACGATGCTGCGACGCATAGAGGCAGACCGATCCCAGCTTGAAAAAGCAGTACACTCTTTGGAATGTGCCAATGCGGAGTTAAAAAAGACCCAGAAAGAGATGATTCGTGCCGAAAAAATGGCCTCTGTCGGTCGTCTTACTGCAGGATTAGCCCATGAGATTGGTAATCCGATGGGTATTGTGCAGGGGTATGTGGAGTTGCTTGGTGACCATGAGATTGCAAGGGAAGAACGTGGCGAGTTTGCTGCACGAGCACTTAAAGAGTTGGCCCGTGTTGATGGATTGATTGCAAACTTGCTCGGTTTTACCCGCCAGGAAGGCACAACACAAAAACAATTTGATATAGCCACAACCATCGAAGACGTTCTTGAGATTCTTACGGTTCAGGCCAAAAAAGAAAGTTTGCTGCTGGAAAAAGAGCTTGAGCAAGAGCTGATCATTCAAGGGGATGAAGAAGGTATTCGACAAGTTCTGCTCAATTGTCTTCTCAATGCAATGGACGCTGTACAAGAGAGCAGAAGGCCTGGTAAGGTCGTGGTAGTTGCCAGAAAGGAGCTTCTTGCCAAGGAAGCTTCCCAGATCATTATCAAGATAACAGACAATGGTTGTGGCATTGCTCCTGATGACGTTGAAAATATTTTTGATCCTTTTTATACCACCAAACAACCTGGTAAAGGAACGGGGCTCGGGCTCTTTGTCTCTCACAGTATCGTCGAGGCCCATGGCGGAGAAATCTGGATCGAGGCCACCTCGGATCATGGCACAACTCTATGTCTTCGCTTTTTTAATAATTATAAAGAAGGCGGTTTACTAGGCAGAGCCGCTGGTACTCGGCAATTTTCCGTTTTTTAGAGTGCCCTTTTCCCTTGACTTTCCCCCGGACAACTCTGTATATAGACCTGATAAATGAATAGTTGTTCAGGGGATTACTGGTTGCCGCTTGCAACCGGGTGGTCCTTTTCATATTCACTTTTCATAAAAGAGGAATTCTATGTCTAAGTTAGTGGCCCCACACGGAGGAAAAGGTCTGGTATGCGCATTACTTGAAGGTGCGCTGACTGGTTTTATGACCAAGGCAGACTGGAAGGGTGTTTGTGAGAATTTTCAAATGGCTGATGGTACCTTCTGGCCGGTACCGATCACCCTTGATGTCTCTGCTGCCGATGCTGGTGACATCAAAGAAGGCGATGAAATTGCCTTGGTGAAAGATGGCGAAGTCTATGCAACCATGAAGGTTGACGAAAAATATGAGATGACCGAAGCCGATAAAAAATGGGAATGCGAAAAAGTCTTCATGGGTGAAGGTGAAGATTCCGTAGATGGTAAATTCTGGGAAGTTGCAATGGAAGACCATCCCGGCGTTATCATGGTTATGAACCAGAAAGAGTTTAACATTGCTGGTCCGGTCAAGGTTCTTTCTGAGGGTGAGTACCCTAAAGAGTACCCAGGCGTTTACTTAAAACCTGCTGAGACCCGTGCGATGTTCGAAGAGCGCGGTTGGGTGAATGTTGCTGCGCTTCAGCTGCGGAATCCGATGCACCGTTCCCATGAGTTCCTTGCCAAGATCGCGGTAGAGGTTTGCGACGGTGTTTTGATTCATTCCCTGATTGGAAATCTCAAGCCTGGCGATATTCCTGCACCGGTTCGTATTAAGGCCATCGACATTCTGATTGAGAACTATTTTGTTAAAGAGAATGTTATCTCTGCCGGCTATCCGCTGGATATGCGTTATGCTGGTCCTCGTGAAGGTCTGCTCCATGCTACTTTCCGTCAAAACTATGGTGTCAATAACATGCTTATTGGCCGTGACCACGCTGGTGTTGGTGATTTCTATGGTCTTTTTGAGGCGCAGGAACTTTTTGATCGTATCCCGGTTACCGGTGATCCCGCAAAAGATTTGCTCTGCAAGCCAATGAAGATTGACTGGACCTTCTATTGCCATAAGTGCGACGGTATGGCTTCTCTGCGTACCTGCCCCCATAGCAAAGAAGATCGGGTTATTCTCTCTGGTACCAAGCTGCGTAAGGCACTTTCTGAAGGTGCTGAGATCGTTGACCACTTTGGTCGTGACGAGGTTCTCGAGCATCTGCGTGCCTACTATGAGGGTCTGACTGAGAAAGTAGAAGTCAAGATGCAAGGTGCCGCTTCTGGTGATGCCATGTAAACCTTTTAAGTTTTCTGGTATATTGTTATTAAAAGGAGATACCGCTCTTGAGTGGTATCTCCTTTTTTGTTATATGAGGAATGTTTTTATCGGTAAATAAAATCTGTTGGTATCTGTTATGGTTGAACTTAATGTCGCTCTCGGGGATCGGAGTTATCCTCTTTTTATCGATTCCGGGTGTCTTGAAAAAATTGGTCCCGATATAAAAGAAAGAGGACTGGGCAACAAGTACGCGGTTATTGCCGATGCCACGGTAGCCGGGATTTATGGCAAACGGGTCATGGAGAATCTTGCTGCTGCCGGGGTGTGTGCAGGGCTGTTCCCCTTTCCTGCGGGAGAAAAAAGCAAGAATCTTAAAACCATAGCGGCTCTTGCCGGAAGACTGGTTCGGGCCGGATACGACAGACATGATGCCATTGTGGCCCTGGGCGGTGGAGTGACTGGTGATCTTGCCGGTTTTTTGGCTGCAACCTATATGCGAGGCATCCCTTTTGTCCAGGTACCGACCACTTTGCTCGCGCAGGTGGATAGCTCAGTGGGAGGTAAAACAGGTGTTGACATTGCTGAAGGCAAGAACCTGGTTGGTGCCTTCTACCAGCCCAAAGCAGTCTATATTGACCCTGATGTTTTAATAACTCTTCCCCATGAGCAACTGCTCAGCGGTCTGGCCGAGGTCATTAAGTATGGGATTATCCGCGATGCAGATTTTTTTACCTTTCTCGAAGAATATCGGCGCAAGATTGTTCGCCGTGATCCCGAGTATATCATTAAGACCATCCAACGTTGTTGCCAGATCAAGGCTGCGGTAGTTCAAGAAGATGAACAAGAGGGAGGCGTACGAAGAATTCTCAATTATGGACATACCCTTGGACATGCCATCGAAGCGGCGGCGAATTATGAGATACTTCATGGCTTGGCCGTTGCCATCGGCATGGTCGCGGCGGCCCGGCTCAGTGTGTTTGCCGAAACATTTTCTGGAATAGATAATGATCGGATTTATGCGGTCATTTCAGCCTACGGGCTACCGGTTTCTGTACCGGAACATCTCGACAAGGCCTTGATAAAACGCTATCTCAAGGCTGATAAAAAGGCTCAGGGAGGGAAGGTGCATTTTGTGCTTCCCAAGGCCATTGGTATGACCTATTTTACCGATGCGGTCACAGAGCGGATGATTGATGGGGTATTGCAAAAAGAATGGTCTTATTTGCTTTAACAAAGAAAATATTGCTGGTCGATGCCAAGGTTTTGCTACGAAGATGCTGCCCCACGATATAGAAACAAAGAGTTTTTCGATTATTGACAGGGAAGCCGGTGCCCATGGGTTTTCCGCAGCACGGTGGGCAGTGGTACGGCGTATGATTCATACCACTGCCGATTTTGACTATCTTAAGTCGGTGCGTTTTTCTCCTGGGGCAGTACGCCAGGCGGTAGCTGCTTTACAAAATGGTGCTCCTGTTATTACCGATACCAATATGGTTCGGGTTGGTGTGCGACGTGAGAGAGTCGAAGAACTTGGTGGAGAAATGGCCTGTTTTATCAATGATCCCAGAGTCATTGCCCGAGCCACAGCCGAGAAAACCACCAAGGCCAGGGTCGCCGTTGATCTTGCCGCCGAGCAATATGCCGGTGGTATTTATGCAATTGGCAATGCCCCCACCGCGTTGTTGCGCCTTCTTGAGATCGTTGCCGAAGGCCGAACCAAACCAGATCTTATTATTGGGCTTCCGGTGGGGTTTGTTAATGCTGCTGAGTCCAAGGAACTGCTCTGTAGTTCGTCAGCACCTTTTATCTCAAATGTGGGCCGTAAAGGCGGTTCCAATCTTGCCGCGGCAGTGGTCAACGCCTTGTTGATTCTTGCTACGGGACGCGAAGCCTATCAATAAAGAGCACCAAACTGCCACGACTTTTATCAAGGCCATATGGTGCAAAGTACCCAAAGATAACGAGAGATCATGGTTGCCGACTACTGGCGGATGATCTCGGTTCCTGGTGGCGGAGTGAATGAGAACATTGCGTTGATTTCTTTAGGGCTGCGTGCTGCCAGCGGGTTTTCTTTTATTTTGTCAAAATTTAATACTGTTACTGTGTTGAAGTGGTCTATGATCTCAATACGTCGGATTAGGGTGTTGTTGTCTATCCAGAGATGGATATTCTGCACCTGGGAATGTTCTTCGATCGGAATCAGTTTGATGGCTCGTGGTCTGTCGGTCTCTGGATTTTCTGGAAGGTATTTGAGATCGGGCGGGCGAATATAAAAAAGATCCTGGATTTTGTTTTGACCGCTGAAAAAGGCATAGGTCAGTTCAGTATCCAGTGTTTTTGCCGGAGCGATAATCATCTGCGCCAATTCTTTAAAGTACATGGAAAAGGTGGTTCCATCACTGACCAGAACCTGGGTGTCTGGTTCGTTATAATTCCAACGCATCATACTCGTTTCTTTGGCTCGATAAAAGATGGCACTCCCACTGCCCTGTATTGGACGGCCACTCATCTCACCAGAGCTTTGCTGCTTAAAATCAAATGCGAGGCTGTGTAAGGAATCATATTTTTCCTGGAGCTGGGCGGCGATGTCTTCAGGGTATTCTGAAGTTGCTCCACAAGGTGCAGCAACAAACAAGAAGAGTAAAACAAATATCGTAATATGCTGTAATTTCATAGTAATTTTTTTGTAATTGAGGGCAGAAATTTATGTTCACAAAATGCGTAAGACTATAGCAGAGAGTGGTGTTAAGGGCAAGCTGCTGGCATTGTTTTGAGTTTTTTGTCTATGTCGCTTTTCATCAAGACGAGGGATATTGACAGCGACAAGGAGGAGCACTATTGTAGCGTAGCTGTTTGTAATGGGTATGTTGCCTAAGAAAAAAGAAAATTTACGATTTTATAAAGTGGAGTAAAAATGCCTGTTTACGAATATCAATGTCGGGATTGCGAGAAAATTTTTGAGGTACAGCAGAAGATGATAGACCCGCCGCTGACGGTGTGTCCTGAATGTGATGGCAGTTTGAAAAAACTTATCTCTGCGAGTTCTTTCCAACTCAAAGGCGGCGGTTGGTATGCCGATGGATATGCCAGTACCTCTGGTGGAGCAAAAACAAGCAGCGCAGCGTCGTGCCCGGCCACAAGCGGCAGCGGTGAAAGCTGCAAGAGCTGCCCTGCCTCATCAACTTCTTCTGCAACGGCAAGCAGTTAATTTTTCTTTTTGTGGATTTACCCAATGCCCCTGTTGTAATCAGGGGCTTTTAATGATGGCCATAGCGTCCCCGTAGGAGTAAAATCTATAGCCTTTACTGATTGCTTCATCGTAGCAACCAAGTAAGGTCTCACGTCCACAGAGGGCAGATACCAGAAACAAAAGCGACGATTTGGGGAGATGAAAATTGGTCAGCAGATTGTCAACGACTGAGAACTCGTACCCCGGATAGATATAGAGATCGCACCAACCCTCAAGAAATGAGGGTTGGTTTTGCTGGGCCCAAAACTCCAGGGCCCGGACCGTGGTTGTTCCCACCGCCCAGACGCGCCCTCCTTCGCGTTTCGTCTGTTTGATCTGCTTGACCGTTTCTTGAGGGATGCGAAGATATTCTTGATGAATACGGTGCTCGGTGATTTTCTCGTGGCGCACTGGGGCAAAGGTGCCATAGCCGACATGCAGGGTCACTCTGGCAATATCCACCTTTTTTTTCTGTAAGTCTTGCAAAACATGCTCTGTAAAATGGAGTCCTGCTGTGGGGGCAGCGACCGCCCCTGGTTCCGAGGCATAGACCGTCTGGTAGCGTTTTCTATCTTCAACAGTGCTGCCAGAATTTCGACTGATATAGGGAGGCAGTGGCACTTCTCCATATTCTTCAAGAAGCTGCTCCAAATCTTTGCCTGAAAAGGAATTGAGCCGAACCATTACTGTCCCGGTGTCATATTCAAGGATCGTAGCTGTTAATTTTTTACCGATACTGATGGTGCTGCCAATTTTTGGGGGGCGTGAACTTTTTATTAACGCAGGAACTACAATCTCCTCTCTGTCCTGTGTTTTCTCGGGAAAGCGTAATAAAAACAATTCTGCCTTGCCGCCAGTATCTTTATACCCATGAAGCCTCGCGGGAAAGACCCTGGTATCGTTAAGCACCAATAGATCGTGCTGCCGAAAATATCTGGTTACATCGCTAAAAACGTTATGGCTTATTACCCCGGAGGCAACATCTAAAGTGAGCAGCCGGGATACATCACGCTGTGCGGCAGGATTTTGGGCAATATTCTCCTGGGGAAGTTGATAATCGTAAGCCTGAAGATTGAAATCGTTGTTCATTATATGTTCTGAAAAGAGCCGTAGTGCTGAGTTTTTTGTTATCACATCGCTGAGAAGACACTAATACCCGACCAGAAAATAAAGGCAAGGGCTTCCTTGATCTGGAGTGTTTTCCAGGCTCATTGCTCGTAGTTATTTTCTTCTTGTATATGATGTGGTAGATTTTCGTGATGTATTGTTTTTCTGATAAAAGAGAGACAGAATATGCCTCACCATGATCGAGAAATATGGGCCTGTATTCTTGTTGGAGGCCAGAGTCGCCGAATGGGTGAGCCGAAACATCTTCTTGTTGATGAGGATGTCACCTGGCTGGAAAGTGAGGTGGCCATTGTAGAACCTCTGGTTGATCGGGTTGTTCTGGCAGGCCAGGCAAAGATTCCCGATTCATTAAGAAGAATTGTCCGGCTTGATGACATTGCCGGGGTTGCTGGACCCCTGGCAGGTATTCTCGCTGCCCTACGGAGTAATTCCGCAGTTGACTGGTTGGTTTTGCCCTGTGATATGCCCTGGGTAAACACCGCTGCAATCAATTGGTTGTTAGCTGAGACGAGAAAAATTGCAGCCCAGATAATCTTACCTGTTTTGCCCGATAAGGAATATATCGAGCCGTTGTTTGCCGTCTACCGGGCGGAAGCACTCACTCTTATTGCACAGTGCTGTGCTCAGGCTGAATTTTCTCTGCAGAAGATTCGTTATGAGGCTGGGGTCGTCGAGCTTCCTGTTGTTGCCGAGCATTGCCAAGCCTGGAGTAATATCAATACCTCCCAGGAACTTGACCAGTACCGCCGTATACGCTTTGCCGATGCTTCTTGAAAAAGTATCTGGTCACGGCTCTTTTGGGGTTCTCTGTATTTTCCTTGTTTTTTGATGCTGTCGTACTGAGAAGGATTTTGATAATTTAAACAGTTATGGAGGAATGGTATGAATGAATTGCTGCGCCTTGTTGAAGAGAAAGATCCTGAACAACGAGAGTTTCACCAGGCGGTACATGAGGTCGTAGAGACGATCAAGCCGGTCTTGGACCGCCATAAAGAATATCGCCAGCAACGCATCTTACAGCGTATGACAGAGCCGGAACGGGTCATTATGTTTCGAGTCCCCTGGGCGGATGATCAAGGAAATTTTCAGGTTAATCGAGGTTTTCGCGTCGAGATGAATTCTGCCATTGGCCCGTACAAGGGCGGTTTACGTTTTCATCCCTCAGTAACCCTTGGGATTATGAAATTTCTGGCCTTTGAACAGGTCTTTAAAAATTCTTTAACCACTCTTGCAATGGGAGGCGGCAAAGGAGGCTCTGATTTTGATCCCAAAGGGAAATCAGATGCCGAGGTAATGCGATTTTGTCAGTCGTTCATGGCCGAGCTGTTTCGTCATATTGGCTCCAACACCGATGTGCCTGCTGGAGATATTGGCGTTGGGGCCAGGGAAATTGGCTACCTTTTTGGCATGTATAAGAAATTGACCAATGAATTTACCGGGGTACTCACCGGAAAGAGTCTCGGCTGGGGAGGCAGCCTGATTCGTCAGGAAGCCACCGGATATGGTATTGTCTATTTTGCTGCTGAAATGCTTGCTCGGAAAAACAAAACCCTTGAGGGTAAGATATGTCTTGTTTCCGGGGCAGGAAATGTCGCTCAGTTTACTGCAGAAAAAATTATAGAAGCTGGCGGCAAGGTGGTGACGCTTTCTGATTCATCGGGATACATCTATGATGAAGCAGGTATTGATCGGGAACGGCTTGACTTTGTTATGGATCTTAAAAACGTTCGCCGGGGCCGCATTGCTGAGTATGTAGAACATTATCCCACGGCGGTCTATACTCCGATGGACAAGAATTTAGGGTATAATCCGTTGTGGGCGCATAAGGCCGACTGTGCGATGCCCTGTGCCACCCAGAATGAGGTACAGCAACGTGATGCGGAAAATCTGGTGCGGGGTGGCGTACAATTGCTCTGTGAAGGGGCCAATATGCCCTGTGATTCCGAAGCCATTGCGGTGCTGAACGATGCGGGCATTCTTTACGCCCCAGGCAAGGCAGCCAATGCCGGTGGTGTTGCTGTCTCCGGGCTTGAAATGGTGCAGAACTCGATGCGGCTCTCCTGGACGCGCCAGGAGGTTGATGAACGGTTGCGCAGGATCATGAAATCGATCCACAAGACCTGTCTTGATGCCGCTGCAGCCTACGATGCCGGGGAAAATTATCTTGCCGGAGCCAATATCGCAGGTTTTTCGAAGGTTGCCCGAGCCATGGTCGATCAAGGGCTTATTTGAAAATTTTCGTGTTTCGTGGGATCGTGATGGAGAGTGACTATAACCGGCAATGTGGCCATGATTTTTCTCTGCTCTGGAACAGAGTCTCCGGCCATTTTGCCCAATTTACTACAGACTGCCCCTATGGTTTGCCCCACCAGGCCAACTTTTGCCAGGCCCTTTTCGGACCACTTGCCGACCGAGCCATGGAGCTGTTTTTAGCCGCAGGGTTTCGCCGTAACGGTAATGTCCTCTATACCATGCGCTGCCGTGACTGTATGGCCTGTATTCCTATTCGGATACAGGCCGCAGCTTTTCAACCCAACAGAAATCAACGGCGTACCATCAAGAAAAATCATGACATTTCCGTCTCTTTTCATCCAGTTATCGAAGATGAAGAGCATCGTCTCTTATGTGATCATTTCCTCGCTGCCCGCTACCCTGAACCCAGAGAAAACAATGCCGCAGCCTATTACCAGGATTTTTTCTGCAATACCGTAGTCAATTCGATGTGCATTGATTTCCGTTTGGATGGGAGATTACTCGGAGCTTCTATCGTTGATCTTGGCGAAAACTGGATGAATGCGGTCTATTTCTATTTTGACCCAGAAGAGACGCAACGCAGTCTTGGTACTTTTAACATAGTAACTCTCGTTGATATCTGCCTCGATATGGGTATCACCTTTCTCTATCTCGGTTACTATATCGAAGGCATTGCTGCAATGCGGTATAAAAAACATTTCAAGCCCCACCAACTCCTCGTTGCCGGAGGCTGGCAGGATGTTTCCTGATATCCTCTCGTTTTTTTCAACAGAGAATCACCGTTTATTGAACAGGGTATTACTTACCACCGTCAGTAAAATAGCAAATATTGCCGCAGTAATGCCGAGCAGCACGTTGTAATATTGTGGTGCCGCCAGGGCAAGACGAATAATCAGAGTGGACAGAGCAAAGCCAGAATTTCGGAACATTGCATAAAAAGACGGCTGGCAGCATTGAGAGAGCAGCACCACCAGAATATCGGTAAGAATCAACAGGGTATAAAACTGGTGCAGAAAATCAGGGTGCGTATGGCCAAAAAACTCGGTAATCACACTGCGGATTCCCATGAATATGAAAAGGCCTAAAAGCACCAGAGCGATGCCTTTTTTGGCATTGATAAAGGTTGTCAGGTCTTCTGGCTGGTAATGCTCTTTTGGACCTTTCTTTTGCAGCAGATAATAACAGCCTAACAGGGCAAATATCGCCAGTGCACCAAAACCATTTGATAAAATAAACAGCACTGCCTCTTTGTTTTCTTCAAAGGTGATTGGCTCAGCCATCGTGGAGAGCTCTTTAAAGGCATTACGCATCAGGATGAGTGACAAGATCTCGAATTGTTTTCCAACAGAACGGGAAAAAGACTGGGGAAGAGTAAGGATCAGACTGATGACTTCAAGAATCAGTACCACGGTAAAGGCCCAGGAGATGGCGCGAAAATGATTATCGGGAATTGCCAATGTCGTCCAGGGAACGAGGCCCTGTCGTTTTGCCTCGATAACCACCACACCAAAGAGAAAGAAGATAACGAGAAGAACTGAAATTTTACGTTCCAGTTGTTCGTTTTCCCAGAGTTGCTGTATCCGGTCGAAGGCGTCGGGGATATGTTGGTATATGATATTCATAATGCCTTGTGTCGATGCTGGTAAAATGCGATCGCAAAAACGATAGCTGACTGTGTTTTCTCTGTTGTAGCCGTAAAATCCATGGTGTTCAATAAAAACATGGTTTGCTTCTTGGTCTGGGAACGGTATATTCTGTATTTTGTTTAAAAACATTGCGTTATTTCCAAGAGGCAGGTAATGGAATGGGAAGTGTTTTTAACGAGAGCTTTTTCTTGACAGTCTCTTTCTCCTTTGCTTCTATAACGCAGAGTTTTAGTAAAAGAGTACTTCTTCGTAGGTGTCCTGTCTGTGTACGATCACGATTTCCAGAGAGATGTCTACTCTTGCTAAAAATATGCCTGGCCTGTTCAGGATTGTTTACGAGTAATTGTCGGCAGAAATCGCCTGCACTTGCTGGATCGGTGAATCGGTATCCGAAAGATATACTCTCTTTTTTATCTTACGAGAAATACTGTTGTTATGCTTGCTGAGAAAAAGTTGATTTTGCTAAAAGATGGTGATGTCTATGGCCCCGACGCCCAAGGCAAATGTGACGTTTTGCTTGGCGGTGGCAGGGTGCTGGCCATCGAACCATCGCTCGATGCCCGGCAATTACCCGGTGAGGTGCTCGTCATTTCTGCTTTTACCGGTGGCGGTGGCGAGGGTGGCTTTCATACCAGAACCCCGGAAATGACTCTTTCGATGAACATCGCCAATGGAGTGACCACCGCAGTCGGGCTTTTGGGAACCGATGCCCTGACCCGTTCTGTAGAAAGCCTCTATGCGAAGACCGAAGCCTTTAATGCCGAGGGAATGACCGCGTTTATGCTCACTGGTTCCTATTGGCTTCCTTCGCCGACCATTACCGGTTCGGTGAAACGAGATCTGGTGTATTTAAAACCGGTTATTGGGGTGAAACTGGCCATTGCCGACCAGCGAGGCCCCCATATGGACGAACACGCCCTAGCTTCCCTGGCCTCAGATGTTCGGGTTGCCGCCCTGGTGGCCAATAAACCAGGTATTATTACGGTACATACCGGCATCAATCCTGATGGTTTAGATCTGTTGTTCAAAGTAATTGAGCACTATGCGATTCGTCCAGATATCTTTATTCCAACCCATGTGAATCGAAAACGATCCAAGGTTTGCGATCAGGCTCTGGAATTGGCCAGATTGGGTGCCACCGTTGATGCCACCTGTCTCTTAAAAGAGCCGACCTCCCCAGAGGATAGACATCTTAGTTCTGCTGATTTCGCCTGCCTGGCCGATGCCGAAGGTTTGTTTGACCAGGTTACCTTTTCTTCGGATGCCGGAGGGTCTCTTCCCAAATGGAATGAAGACCATAGCCGTATCGTCGGTATGGGTGTGGGAACTCCCGCATCATTATTGCGAGAATTACAGCGTCTGGTTATTGATAAGGGTCTGCCTCTGGCCAAGGCCTTACGGCCTTTGACCACGACTCCGGCACGGACTTACGGTCTTGCCGGGCAAAAAGGGGCAATTGCCGTTGGTGCTGATGCCGATCTCTTGCTTTTGGATGACAAGTCCCTTGAGATAGAGGATGTCATCGCCCAGGGGCGGGTGATGGTACGAGAGAAGAATATTTTGCAAAAGGGATATTTTGAATAAGGTCACAGACGATACATTACA
>PDWI01006852.1_pt1 | contig 14145 bp, 12 predicted proteins | sample 1430891 | NCBI WGS metagenome assembly PDWI01 (sample SAMN01162508, study PRJNA174530) | Oral metagenome, whole genome shotgun sequencing project. | biome: Marine environment; feature: Marine mammal; material: Swab sample of the gingival sulcus; isolation source: swab sample of gingival sulcus...
CTTTGGCTATTAGAACATGGAGAAAAAATTGGGCTATTGTTTTATCCCATTTTTCTATTTATTTTAACGACAGATTTGAGGAGTTTTAATCAATGAAAATTCCATTTACACAAATTATTTTTCAGTCTCACAAACAACTTAATCCACCATCTAGTTTTCTAAATTCAGAAACATCAACTTCTAATACAGAATATCCTGCAGCAATAATTTTATCTCGTGTTTTAGTAAATCCTTTTGGTACAAGAACATTATTATTAACCCAAATACAATTGGCTGCGTAACTTTCGTCTTCATCAATTTCAATAATATTAAATTTCTGAAATTCTTCTTCATTTACAAATTCACCAAAAGCTAAAAGAGTATTATTTTCTAAGTATGCAACTCCCGTTTTTAAGTGTAACATATCTTTAAGTAATATTACTGAGCCTGAATATCCATACTTATTTAAATATGTAATCATCTGTACAGCGCCATTTTCATTTGTCCGTTTGGAAAGTCCAATATAAAAATGTTCATTAACCATCATTATATCGCCAGGTTCTAAAGTTCCAGGTTCTTCAATTTGTTCTATTGTTGAATAATGATTTTTTAGAGTCTGCTTTATTTCTATGATTTCACCTTTGCGTGTTGGTGCGCCCGGGTTTGAAATTATAGCACATTTTTTTGTTAATAAGGCAGTATCTTCTACAAAGGTAGAATCCGGATAATTTTCATTTGCCGGTAGTACAGTAACCTGTAATCCACATTTTATTAAAGCATCAATATATTCTTGATGTTGTTTTAGTGCAAGTTCATAATTTGGTTTTCCTAAATTTGCGGTTGTTAATCCGTTAACAATGCTTTTAGATGGTGTGCGAACAATTGCTTTTGTGAACATTTAAAATTTCCATATAGATTTATTATTATGTAAGGAAAGTTAGTAAAATTAAAATCAGTAATAAATCACAAAAGAAATACAAAACTTTCGTAATGCTTACTTTTTAATCGGCAAAAAAATCACAGACAAGAAAGTCTGTGTTGCAATAAAAAATTAATTTCATTTTTTATATATTGGAAATACAATTCATTAACTAAGGAATAATAATGAGCAAAAAAAAAATCACATTATCATTAGGTAAGTACGAACAAGAATTTAAGAATGCAAAAGCAGAATATGTAAAAGAAAGTATTGCAAAAAGAATTTATGAAAAAGATCATACTGTTTGGTCAGAGAGTTCCAAGGAAGTTACGAACAGATTAGATTGGTTAATAAGCCCCGAGGAAACTCTTTCGCATTTAGAAGAGATTAAATTTTTTGTTGAAGATGTTAAAGGACAATTTACTCAAGCACTTTTACTTGGAATGGGTGGATCAAGTTTAGCACCTGAAGTTTTTAGTTTAACTTTTGGCAAACAAGAAGGATTTTTAGATCTAGAAGTTTTAGATAGTACAGATCCCGGTAATATTATTGAGTATACCGAAAAGTTTGATCCCAAGAAAACATTATATATTGTTTCAACAAAATCCGGTGGAACAATTGAAACTCTTTCATTTTTCAAATATTTCTTTACTTATTGTAAAAATACAATTGGTAATAATGTAGGAAATCATTTTGTTGCAATTACTGATCCGGGAAGTAAACTTCAAGAAATGGCAACAGAATTAAGTTTTAGAAAAATATTTGTTAACAATCCAAATATTGGTGGAAGATATTCTGTTCTATCTTTTTTTGGAACTGTGCCTGCAGCTTTACTTGGAATTGATTTGAAAAAGTTATTAAGTAATGCCAAATCTGTTGCAGATGAGAGTAAGAATTCTGAAAGTGTAAGTGGAGATATTGGTATTGTAATTGGAGCTTTGGCAAAACTAGGAAGAGATAAGTTAACTTTGGTTTATTCAAAGCAGGTTGAATCTTTTGGTACTTGGGCTGAACAATTAATTGCGGAAAGTACAGGGAAAGATGGTGTAGGAGTTCTACCAGTTGAGGCTGAAGAATTATTATCACCGGAATTTTATAATGATGATAGAGTTTTTGTTTACACTCATTTTGCCGATGATAACTTACATTCAGCTAAAATTGAAGCTTTAAAAAATGCTGGAAATCCTGTTATAGAAATAGTTTTAGATGATGTTTATGATTTGGGTGCAGAGTTTTTAAGATGGGAATTTGCTACTGCTGTTTCAGGCTGGGTTTTGGGAATTCAACCATTCGATCAGCCTAATGTTGAATCAGCTAAAATTGAAGCAAAAGCAATGATAAACAGTTATTTTGAAAAAGGTGAACTACCGAAACTTGAAGCCGCAATTGAAGAAAACGGTATGAAGTTATTTGGTGATACAAATGAAACGAAATTCTCAAATGCAATTGATAATTTTTTAAGTCAATTAAATAATGAAAAATATAATTATGTGGCAATAATGGCTTATGTAACACCAACTAAAGAAATTGTTGCTCCTTTACATGAGTTTAGAACAAAACTCCAGAAAAAATATAAAGTTGCTGTAACTACAGGTTACGGACCAAGATTTTTACATTCTACAGGTCAATTGCATAAAGGCGATGGTGGAAGTGGACTTTTTATTCAGTTTGATGAAACAATGCCAAAAGATGCAAAAATTCCGACAGAGCCGGGAAGTGAAGATTCCGAATTTACTTTTGGTGTATTAAAAACAGCTCAATTACTTGGTGATAGACAAGCATTATTAAATAACAATAGAAAAGTAGTTACAATTAATTTGGGTAATGATACAGTTGGAAACCTTAAATTATTAACTGAATTTATTTAACCAATCTTTGTAGAAGTAGCACATGATAAAATTAAAACTCAAAGTCATTCCGGCTTGTCTGGAATAAGACTTTGAGTTTGAATATGACCAATAATAATTTTGTAAGCAGACAAAACACAAATCTAAAATTTTTCATCGTATTTTGTCCAAAGAAAATCTCCAAGACTCCAAGCTTTTTCAACTACTTTATTCATCCAATCGTTAGAGTAATTAGTTAACATTTTTATTCCAACATTTTTATTCTGTTCTTTAACCAAGTTTAAGTAATTGGTTTCTACCTTTTCTTGATTTTTAAATAGTTTATTTTGCCAGTTATCCCAAACATTGCGAACATCTTTACTCATATCTCCCCAGCGTTGAGCGGTAATTCCACTTAATCTATTAAAAGCCCACCAAGCTGATTTACGAGAGAAACCATGAATCCTTCCGGGGAATTTATAAGAATTTGGTACATTTAAAATTGAAGAATAAATAGGAACATATATTGACGTTGCAACATTATCCCAAGCGAACCAGACAACACCGCCAACTTCATCAGGTAGCCAATCTCTTGATTGAGTTATTGTTGCATACATTGTGTACCAACGAGCAATTGTTCTTTCGCCAAGTTCGTTCCAGCCACCGTTTATTCTTAAGGTCTTCAATTCATCATAAGGCATAAATGGATTTGCCAATGGAGAAATTTCAGTTTTACCTTCTTTATTTATCCAGGTAATGGTTTTCCTCATATCATAAGGTGTATTTTGATAATAGTCTCTGAATATTTCTACCATTTTAATTTTTGTTATTTTTTTATCAGGTTTTACAGAAAATGGATAAGATTCAGAATTTGCACTTAGTTTTAAAGATGGAGCGGCTAAGCTTAAAACTCGCCATTCTCTTCTTCTTGAGGAAAGTGATTTTCTTCCATCTGGATCATAAGCATAACAGAACTGAAATTCTTCATCTTCATTCCACCATCCATTTGTCTTTGCTATCTCATAAACATTTTTTGAGGCTTTAAAATTTGAAGAATCATCAAGATTAATTTTAGTAATTCTACTTGCGTTGGCATTAACTGAAATATGGTTATCGGGAACTTTTTGTGCTGCCCAAACAGCACCAACTTGTCCTTTGCCAATACCAAAAATTTCCATCATCCATATTTCTTTAGTATCTGCAATATTTAAACATTCTCCATAATCATTCCATCCATATTTTTTTAAAAGAACTCTTGCTAATTCAATTGCTTCTCTTGCAGTTTTTGTTCGTTGCATCAATAAATGAGTAAGTTGGTAACAATCAATTAACCCTTTATCTGATTTTAATTCATCTCTTCCACCAATTGTTGATTCACTAATAGCTAATTGATATTCGTTCATACAAGGATAACTGGTGTTAATATATTTGAATGTATGGCGTACTTGAGGAATTTCTCCAATAGGTTGAAAAGTATATGCGCTCATAGCAACGGAATCGTTTTTGGTTCTAACCCGCATAGTTACAACTGTATCTTGCGGAAAATCTTTTGCATGTTCAATATCCATCCAAGCACGATCTCTATGACTATCATCTGTATGAGAATTCATTACTGACCCATCAGCGGAAGCATCTTTCCCAACCAAAATTGTAGTACATCCTTCAGGTCTTTTGTTTTCCCAATCAAATTTTTCTTTGGTTATAAATTGAGCATTTAATGAATAGACAGAAAGAAGTAATAAAATAAGAAAGTTTCTAAAAAGTTTAATCATTTTAGCCTCAATAAGTTTTATAAATTTTACTAAAGTTATTAAGTAATTTATATAAATGAAAAGTTAAAATCTTATTATGAAAAAAGAAGATTGGAAAAATCTAAAGCAGATTATTTTTTATTCTAAAAAATATATCAAAAATCTCAAGTATTTATCTTAACTTTAAGAAACCTCTAAAAAATTGGTTTGTATAGAAAATATATTTAACTGTCGTTTTGAATTCAGTTTAAAATCTAACCTTTAAGATTCCGAAACAAGTTTAAATGACAACAATTTTAATTCTTCAGAGGTTTTTAAAATTTATCTTAAAATAAAACAATAAATAAAATAGAAAGGTAATTAAATGAAGAGGATATTAATGATTGTACTTAGCAGTTTACTCTTGATTGCTGCGTGTAATAATGAAGAAACAAATCCGTTTTTAACAGAATGGGATACACCATTTGAAACACCACCATTCGATAAAATTAAAACAGAGCATTATTTGCCTGCTTACGATGCAGGGTTGAAAGCTCAAAACAAAGAAATTGAAGCTATAATTAATAATAAAGCAGAAGCAACTTTTGAAAATACAATTGAAGCTTTAGATCAATCAGGCTCTTTATTAAGAAAAGTTTCTAGAGTTTTTGGTGCAATGAATGGTGCAATGAGTACTGAAGAGCTTCAGAAAATATCTACGGTAATTTCTCCTAAAATTACAAAGCATAAAGATGATATGAATCTTAATGTTGAGTTATTTAAAAGAGTTAAATCAGTTTATGATAAAAAAGAATCTTTAGGATTAAATACTGAACAAGAAAGACTTTTAGAAAAATATTACAAAAAATTTGTTAGAGGCGGAATTAATCTGGAAGAAAAAGATAAAGCCGAATTTAGAAAAATTAATGAAGAAATAGCTTTGTTAACTCTAAACTTTGGACAAAATGTTTTAAAAGAAACAAATAAATTTGAATTGGTTATTGACAAAGAAGAAGATTTAGAAGGCTTGCCTGAAGCTTCTATTATGGGTGCTGCAGAAACTGCTAAAGAAAAAGGGTACGAAGGTAAATGGGTTTTCACAATTCACAAACCAAGTATGATTCCTTTCTTACAATATTCTACTAAACGTAATTTAAGAGAAAAAATTTATCGTGCTTATTTTATGAAAGGCGATAATGGTGATGATTTAGATAATAAAGAAATTATTGCCAAATTAGTTAATCTTAGATTAAGAAGAGCAAATATTCTTGGTTATAAAAATCATGCTGAATATATTCTTGAAGAACAAATGGCAGGAACACCGGAAAAAGTATATGAGTTGTTAAATAAACTTTGGACACCTGCGTTGCAAAGAGCAATTACTGAAAAGAAAGATATGCAAAAGATAATTTATGATGAAGGAAATGATTTTGAGCTAGAACCTTGGGATTGGTGGTATTATGCTGAAAAACTTAAAAAAATAAAATATAATTTAGACGAATCAGAGCTTCGTCCTTATTTTGATGTTAATAATGTAATTGCCGGTGTGTTTGGATTAGCAACTGATTTATGGGGATTGCAATTTGTTGAAAATAATGAAATCGCAAAATATCATCCGGAAGTAAAAGTTTTTGAAGTTAGAGAAGCTGATGGAAAACATATTGGAATTCTATATACCGATTATTTTCCAAGAGCAAGTAAAAGAGCCGGTGCTTGGATGGATAGTTTTAGAAAGCAGTATAAAAAAGATGGTAAAATGATTTATCCAATAATTTATAATGTTGGAAACTTTTCCAAACCAACAGGCGATAAACCTGCTTTGTTAAGTGTAGATGAAGTTAATACACTTTTTCATGAATTTGGTCACGCTATTCATGGTTTACTTTCTAATTGTACTTATGAGTCAATTTCCGGTACAGAAACACCAAGAGATTTTGTCGAATTTCCATCTCAAGTAATGGAAAATTGGTCTTTACATCCTGATGTTCTTAAAAAATATGCCAAACATTATAAAACCGGTGAAGTAATTCCAGATGAGTTAATTAATAAAATAGTAAATGCCGGTTTATTTAATCAAGGATTTATGACAGTTGAATATTTAGCTGCTTCAATTTTAGATATGGATTACCATACAATTAATGAAAAACAAGACCTTGATGCTGCCGAATTTGAAAAAGCTTCAATGGAAAGAATTGGTTTAATAAAAGAAATTAAACCTCGTTACAGAAGTACATATTTTAGTCATATTTTTTCAGGGGAATATTCTTCCGGTTATTACAGTTATATTTGGTCGGCACTTTTAGATGCAGATGCATTCAATGCTTTTGTAAGTAGTGGAAATGTTTATAATCCTGATCTTGCTAAAAAATATAGAAAATATATTTTATCTTCGGGTGGAACAGAAGATGCGATGGTGCTTTACAAAAAATTTCGTGGTCAAGATCCAGAAATTGCTCCATTATTAGCCAGAAGAGGCTTAAATTAATAACAATATTTTTATGCCGAGTCTTTATTAGAGGCTCGGCAGTTTTATTTACGGTTTTAAAATGAATTTGATTTTATTTAAAAAATTTACTCCTCAGAGCACTCTTTTAATTTCGTTTGTTACTGTTATTATATTAGGAGCTTTTTTTCTAAGTCAGCCATTCTCTTTAGCTGATTCAAAATTGTCTTTTATAGATGCTTTGTTTACATCAACATCTGCAACTTGTGTAACCGGTTTAGCTGTTGTTGATACTGCATCTCATTTTTCTATAATAGGAAAAATCATTCTACTTATCCTTATTCAATTAGGTGGTTTGGGAGTAATGTCTTTTTCTGTATTATTTTTATTTTTTCTAAGAGGCAAATTTAGTATTGGCAATAGAGAAATTATTCAAGAAACTTTAGCTTTATTTGGTAAAATCAATATTGCGGACTTATTAAAATCGGTTTTTATATATACAGTTGTAATTGAAATAATAGGAACGATTCTTTTAACCTCAAGATTCTTATTAGAAATGTCGTTTAGCGATAGTTTATTTTTCGCAATTTTCCATTCAATTTCGGCATTTTGTAATGCTGGCTTTAGTATTTTCCCAAATAGTTTAGTACAATATCAGTCGGATATTTTTGTAAATGTTGTTATTTCTTCTTTAATAATTTCCGGTGGATTAGGTTTCATTGTTTTGTACGAATTAAAATCTTGTGTATTTAATAAGAAAAAACTTAAGAGCGTATCTCTTCATAGTAAAATTGTATTAAAAGTTTCTTTAGGGCTAATAGTTGCAGGAGCTTTATTTTTATTTCTTTTTGAATATAATGTTTCAATGTCGGAAATGAATCTTAAAACAAAAATTCTTTCTTCACTTTTTCAATCAATAACTGCTAGAACAGCAGGTTTTAATACAATTGATATATATACATTGTCAATTCCTTCATTATTTTTCATACTGGTATTGATGTTTATTGGTGCGTCACCGGCTTCAACAGGAGGAGGTATTAAAACAACTACCATTGTGGTACTTTTTGTATTTTTAAAATCAAGAATAAAAGATTCTAAAAATGTAAATATTGGTTTTAATACAATACCATTTAAAATTGTATCCAAAGCATTAATTGTAATCGTTTTTGGAATTGTTATTGTGGTTGTATCATCATTTTTATTAACAGTATTTGAATTGAACCATATTTCATTTAGTGGAAATGAAGATCGTTTTTTAGAAATTGTTTTTGAAACTGTATCGGCTTTTGGAACAGTTGGTTTATCGACAGGAATTACAAGTGATTTTTCTGTTGTTGGAAAAATTATTATAGTAGGATTAATGTTACTTGGTAGACTTGGTCCTTTAACGGTAGCACTAGCAATTGGTTCCAAAGGGAAAAAAGATATTAAATATGCTGAAGAAAATTTATTAATAGGATAATATGAAAAATATAGCAGTAATCGGATTAAGTAGTTTTGGGCATTCAATATGTGAAGCTCTAAGTGAATTTGATTTTAACATTATGGTAATTGATGTAAAAGAGGAGTTGGTAAATAAAGTAAAACCTTTTGTTCACAAAGCAGTAATAGGAGATGCAAGAGACAAAGATTTTTTACTACAACTTGGAATTGAGGATTTTGAAATAGTTATAATTTCTGTTGGTAGTAAAATGGATTCTAGTATTTTAATTACGTTACATATGAAAGAGTTAGGAATAAAAGAAATAATTGCAAAAGCAAATAGCGAAGATCATTCGAAAATTTTAGAGAAAATAGGAGCTACAAAAATTGTTTTTCCGGAAAAAGATATGGGAATTAGAATGGCTAGAACAATAAGCTCACCCAATTTCTTAGAATTTATTCCGCTAACTGAAGGCTTTAGTTTAATTGAAGTAAGTCCAGATAGTAGTTGGATAGGAAAAACAATTAGAGAATCAGAATTAATGAAAAAATATAATGTGCAGGTTTCTATGATTAGGGAACTTGTGCCGGAAAGAATTATTATTCCTGATGGTAGTTATCTTTTCAAAGATAGTGATATACTTTATATAATAGGTGCTAATACTAATATAGCTAAATTACAAAAAGATTTAGTTACATAATTTTTATGAAAGATAATTATATACTAGATAAAAAAGAGCTTTTAGATTTTTGCAGAGTAAAAAAAATATTTGAGAAAGGTTTTGGATTTCTTTCCAGCATTAACTATCCGCAAGATGTGTTTCTTCATTTTTCTAGAATTAAAGACGATAAAGTAAGAAGAGAGCTAGAAAACCTTAAACGAGGTCTTGTTTATATTTTCTATACTTCTAAGGAAAATGATAATAAGCGTAAAGTTGCTAGAATGTGGCTTAGTCTTAAAAATGTTCCGGCTTATTTGATTCCAGATTTTAAGTTGAAAATTATAGATGAACTAAATAGTGGCAAGACAAATGTATTTGAACTTGCATTTATAATTAAAGAATTAAAAATATTACAGTATCTAAATAAATCCGATTTTGAATTGGTTTTAAAATCTAAAAAAATTCAAAGTAATCCTTCTGTTATTAAGCAAATGCTAGATGATGTTGAGTTAAATAAATTTGAAAATATTGATGAATATTTTGCAGAAATTAGACATCAAAAAACTAAAAGTAATATTTGGATAAATGATATTTTAAATAAGATTTATAATTAGAAATTTTTAGACACAAATTGAAACTTAAATTTGAAGAAAATATAAAAATACACTCCATTTTTGGGCGGTTGCTAAATGAAGTAACAATATAAAATGTATATACTTCCACTTTTAAATAATCGTTTTCTTTTTTCTAAGTCTAATTATTGTTACTTAATTTTAAGTTGTGACCATGATCCTTTACAATAATTTCAATTATTTTCCCTAAACTTCCTTGCAGTTTTAACAAGATTAGTTCATTGTTAGTGAGAGTTACAACAAATAATTCTTCAATATCTTCTTCGCTAAAATCTTTAACAAAAACACCTACCATTTCTTTTCCATCAAGCGATTTTACTAATGGTTTCCAGTCGTTATCAATAATTGATTCAGCAATATTGTTAATAAGAGAAAGTGATGGTTCTGAAAAAGTACTTAATCTATTGTAAATACCAATGTGAATATTTTCCACTTCAGAAAGTATTTTGTCAATATTTTCTTTTGAGTAGGAAAACTTTACAAATTGACTTGCTATAAAAAATCCGACCGGTCCTATTGAAAACTCAATTTGTTTATCAAAATCATCATCAAGATTATTTAAGATCTGAGATCTTATATTCTTAAATTCTCTATTTACTCCAATACAACCAGAAGAAAAAATTACTAATGCTAAAAATATGACGGTAAATTTTGTTTTCATTTTATCCTTTGGAAGTTACTTAATCCTAATTTTACTTATAGTTATTACTTTTATTGTTATAGCTAACTAAAGTTTTGGTAGTTTAATATCATACTAAATTATTGGCTAATATCATCAATTCCGGGGATATTAAATTTTTCGCCTAATCTTCCTAAAGTTTCCATATTAATATTACCAACAATATTTACAAATGCAGCTTCACCGCCGGAATTAATAGCAACAACGGTTAATCCAATAAATTCTTCATCACCTGCTGTTTTTATATAGATATTGGCAACATCACCTTTCGATTTTGTTTTAACAATTCGGTCCCAATTTTTTCTTGTTAAATCTTTATCAATTTCTTTTGCCTTTGCCATAAGCTGAGCTTCGTTATTAGCGGTAACTTCAAAAGTATTAACTTTTATTAATTTGAGACCACCAATTAAATTGGCAAGTTCTTCATCATCTTGGGTAAATTTTGAAACCATTCTAAGAAGTTTTTCTTCTATTAAAACTTCAGTAACCATTTCGCCATCTTCAAGAGATGAAAAATCACCAAAATCTGCAAATCCGGCGTATTGTGAATAATCTTCATTTTGTGCAAATAAATTTGCAGTAGAAATAAATAAGAAGATCGCGATTATGTTAATTATCTTTTTCATTATTTTCTCCTTTCAAGAAATTCGTTTACCAAATTAAAACTTTCTTTTATTGGACGACTTACACGATCTGTAAGCACATCATTTTTTACTGTTAATTTTGTTTTATTAAAAACTCCGGCTATTAAGGCTAGAGACTGTTTTACTTGTTGATCTGCCAATTCAATTTCTTGTTTAGAATATTGTTGATGAATTTCCGGTCGCTTAAAAATTAATGTAGAAACTAAGGCTAAAAATATAATACTAAATATAGCCATCGAAACTAGTGGTTTTCCAAAAACAAAACTATAAAGATCGAATAACAAACTATTTTTATCAAAACTTTGATTTTTATTTTGTTTTTGAACTACATCAATTATTTTACTAGGACATTCCTCTAAACCGATATTATGTGTTGCATTTGCGGTTTTTTTATAATTATTTAAAATTAATTTGATTTCAGAATTTTTACTAGCAAGTCTGTAGATTTTTAACTTTTCTATAAATGATGCATCTCCATAAGCGACAGAAATAATTCTATTTAATAATTTTTTATTCACTTAAATTGCCTCTTCTAATTTTACTTTTTTTAATTGTTGTTGAAGTTGTTTTCTTGCTCTTAATAAATAAACTTTTACACTATTTATTGGAATTTCGAGAGTTTTACTAATCTCTTTATATTTCATTCCTTGTATTTCGTAAAGAACAAAGACACTCTTTAAGTTTTCCGGTAGCATTTTTACTGAGTTTTTTATCTTTTCTTCAGTTATAGCACCTTCAACAATATTTATTGGACTTTCATTTTCATTATTTTCAATAAAATTTGAAATGTCATCTAAAGAATAAATATTTTTTGCTAAATCAGATTTTCTTCTTCTTATGTAATCAATGCATAAATTGTGAGTTGTTTTCATAATCCAAGTTTTTGCTGATAAAATGTTGAAATTATTAATATTCTTCCAAATTTTTATTAATACTTCTTGAGTTACGTCATCAGCATCCATTTTATTCTTTAATAAAAATAGAGAATAACTATAAATTCTATTTTTATATTGTTGTATTAAAAAATTATATTTTGTTTCAGCAATCATAGTTTTATATAGTTAAAGACGAAACATAACACTAAATTGTTACAATAATTTTTAAGAATTTTTTTAGGAGTATTTCATGGATGCAAATATCATCAAAGAATTTGTAAGTAAGGTTAAATTATTTAGTGAATTTACTGAAGAAGAATTGTTCGAGATTTCAAAATTCATGAAATTAAAATATCTTGAAAAAGATACTCTTCTTTTTAGTGAGAACACAGCAAGGAATCATGTTTATATTATTTACGATGGTGAGGTTGAGTTATTTCAACGTAATCCTTTTGGACAAGAAACAAGATTATCATTTTTCTCCAAATATGATTTTCTTGGAGAAGGATCTTTAATTGACGATTCTCCTCATTCAACTTCTGCTAGAGCTTTGTTAAAAACAAAAGTGATTTCAATTAACCGTGCTCAGGTAGAAGAATTAATGAAAGATAACGGTACAATGGCTATTAAACTTTATTCTAAAATTGCAGAAGTAATTTCTAGAAGATTAAGAAGAACTAATAGCAGAGCTACTAATGTTGGTGCACAATATGACTCGGGAAGAACTAGAATAGAACATGATCTTTTAGGAGAAAGAAACGTTCCAGAAGGAAAGTATTATGGTATTCAAACTTTAAGAGCTTTGGAAAACTTTAATATAAGTGGTCAACCCATTAATACTTTTCCAAATATTGTTTTTGCATTTGGTATGGTTAAAATGGCGGCAGCCAAAGCAAATTTTGATTTAGGACTATTATCTAAACCTGTGGCTGATGCAATTATACAAGCTTGTAATGAAGTTGTTAATGGAAAACTACAAACAAGTTTTGTTGTAGATATGATACAAGGTGGTGCCGGTACTTCTACAAATATGAATGCTAATGAGGTTATTGCTAATAGAGCATTGGAATTTTTAGATAGAGATAAAGGAGATTATAAATATTGCCATCCTAATAATCATGTAAATTTATCGCAATCAACAAATGATGCATACCCAACAGCAATGAAGCTTGCACTAATAAAATCAAATGAAAGTTTAATATTTGTACTTAAAGAGTTAATTACTTCATTTAGAAATAAAGGAAAAGAATTTGCTAATATTATTAAAATGGGAAGAACCCAACTTCAAGATGCCGTTCCTATGACACTTGGTCAGGAATTTGAATCTTATGCAGTTACATTAGAAGAAGAAGTTAGAAGGTTAGAACAAAATGCAAACCTATTTCTTGAAATTAATATGGGGGCAACTGCAATTGGTACAGGAATAAATGCTCCTGAAGGATATAGCCAAAAGTGTGTTGAGTACTTAAAGGAAATTTCCGGTTATGATGTTGTTTTAGCCAGTAATTTAGTTGAAGCAACACAAGATACTGGTGCATTTGTAATTTATTCTTCTGCTTTAAAAAGACTGGCAGTAAAACTATCAAAAATTTCTAATGATTTAAGATTACTTTCTTCTGGTCCAAGAACAGGATTGAATGAAATAAATCTTCCGCCAATGCAACCGGGTTCATCTATTATGCCAGGAAAAGTTAATCCTGTTATACCGGAAGTAGTTAACCAAATTGCATTTAAGGTTATAGGAAATGATTTAACGGTTACATTAGGTGCCGAAGCCGGACAGCTTGAATTAAATGTAATGGAGCCGGTTATTGCTCAAAGTATTTTAGAATCAATTTCAATGCTTTCTAACGGAATGAATATACTTAAATTTAAATGTGTTGATGGAATTACTGCAAATGAAGAACGTTGTAACGATTTAGTAAAAAATAGTATAGGATTAATTACGGCGCTAAATCCGGTTTTAGGATATGAAAAGAGTACACAAATTGCTAAAGAAGCTTTAGAAAAAAACTTGAGCCTTTATGACCTTGTTCTTGAAAAAGGTTTGATTTCTAAAGAAGAACTAGAAAAATTACTTGCTCCGAAAAATATGGTTGGAAAAATTTAAATTAATTCGATTTATCATTAAAAAAATACAAAATATTAAAATTTGTAAAAAAAAAGATAAATACCGCATTGTAATAATGAAAATTGTTTGCTTTTAATAAACCTCTGTACCCGCCAGTACAGCATGGCTGTTAAGTTCTTTTGATATTACTTTTAGAATTAATATATTCGTATTAAAAAAATATGAATTTAATAGAGTATCTAAAAGGCATACCGGATTTCCGT